>ORJL010479796.1_pt1 | contig 26368 bp, 27 predicted proteins | sample 1779941 | NCBI WGS metagenome assembly ORJL01 (sample SAMEA104232317, study PRJEB22302) | groundwater metagenome | biome: forest; feature: aquifer; material: groundwater | place: USA | collected 2011-08-07 | depth 5.8 m
AAGCAGATGTTAATAGAATTATAATCATCAACTTTTTCTAATTCTAGTTCGCGAATAAGAATAGATAGTGAGTAAATTTGCTGATTTACTTTTTCCAAAAAATTCAATTGCTTAGGAGTAAGACATTTAATCGGCTGCTTTTGAGATAAATGCCATTCCTGATAAAAAGGTTGGTCCAGATGCGGTTGATTGGAGGTAATCAGGCATAAGTCTCGGTAGTCCCGGGTTAAAATCATGCTGAATTGAAGGATCATGGACATTGAGCCAATGTAATAATTGGGGTAAGTTTTTTTGTTTAACACTCTTCGGCAAAAGTCAGTATATTTATGGAAATTTCTTCTCTGTGAGATTAATTCATTTAATTTTTCTGGACTACCGCTTTTAATGAAATCTAATCCGTTTCTAGCAATCTCTTTAATTAGGAAAGATACTTTTCTTAAGACCGATTCAAATTCACTTTCCTCGATTTTGGCGATATCTCTTATTTTTAAAGTGTCTTTAGTTTCTTCAAGAATAGAATAGCCCAAACAAGTATAACCTAAAGACTGCTCTACATCTTTTCTTTCCTGATTTGAAGCATACTTAGCGATAACCAGGTCATAGCCTATTTTGTAAGCTGCAGAGACAAGATAACGAGGGTAATTTTTAAACTTGCTGAGGGTAATGGTAATTTCACTAATGGTTTTTGAGGGCTTTCCTTTACTTATAATCAAGCTCCCGTTTTCGGCGACCTCCACTTCTAACTCTTTTCCTTTCTGGATATTGTTTTCCTTGCACCACTTGCTGGGCAGGGAAACCATCAAGGTGGAAGGGCCGATTTTAGCTACTTTTCTTTGCATTACTCTCGCTTTTATCTAAGAATATATAAACTTTTCTAAATTATAATAATATATATCCCTTATTATAATATTGGCACAAAATATATATCCTGGTGAGAGTACTCACTATCAAATGAAAATTACATCAAACAAAGTACCTCAATCTTCCCAGGATATTATCCTAGAGTACTTCAAATCACTGGTGAGCTAAAATGGAAATACCCCCAGATTCATTAGAGGATTATTTAGGACAATCTATAGCTGGTTTTGAGCAGGGTCAAACTTTCTATGAAAAAGCGCATTCTTATCTGAAAACAAAAGAGAGATTGTCTGCTAAAGAGGCATTTCTTTTCGGATTTTTTGAGAGCTACAAAAACAAAGAGCTTGTTGAGCATATTAAAGAAGCTACTGATGTAGAAAATTTATATGCTCGAATCATCCAAGGCAAATATTTGAGTAACAAATTTGAGTACAAAGCTTTAATGGATTTAGAAGAAAGATTGAATGAAGCCAAAGAGAATAGTGAAGTTGTGGATATAACCATTACTACTCATACTGATCTTGGCAATGACGGTTTTGGGGTAACACATAAAACAATTTATTCCCCGCTTAAAGTCAAAGACTGGTATTTTAAAGGAGTTAAGGATCGCGGGGGAGCTGCACTTCATATTGTTCCGGAAGGAACTTATTGTTATAAAACGGAAAATTATAACCATGGGTTAGATAGCGTAGATGAGTGTTGTGGGCATGATGGAATTAGTAAAAATAGTGGCCCTTCTAATTATTGTAGTAGTCGGTATAGTAATAGCCTTAGTGGTGGGCATAATTGTCATGGGGTGATTTTACTATCTGATTCAGCATGCAAAAGAGTAGAAATATTACCTTCTCGCGAAAATAACGGAGGATGCTGAAAATGGACTGTTTAGAAAAATTACCTGTGACAGAACTTTGCACTTTAGATTTGCATACACATTCATCTTACTCAGATGGTACTGATCGGCCATTAGAAATAGTAAGAAAAGCAAAAGAATTAGGATTAGAAAAAATAGCTTTAACTGATCATGACGTTATTGATGGCTGGGAGGAATTTTTGGACGCAGATATAGGTATAAAAACTATTCCGGGGGTTGAATTATCTATTGACGATTTAGATGGAATAAAAGGAATTCACTTATTAGGATACTTTAATCCGGATCATCCTAATTTTGCGCAAACTAAAGAAGAGTTATTAGAATACGGAAGCAACTGTAAAGATGCCCGCAGACAAAGATTAGATAAAATAATTTTCCTCCTAAAACAAGAAGGTTTAGTGATTAATAGGGATGATGTCCTGCAAGAAGCTAAAGGCGAGGTAGTCGCGCGTCCTCATATTGCCAATGTAATTTATAGAACATATTCTGAAAGATTTCAAAACCTTCGACAGGTGTATGTAGAATATCTTGGCAACGAGGGTAAAGCATATGTTTCTATTGAAGATAGACTTGGCTTAGGGCCAGGGATTGTTTTAATCAAAAAATTGGGCGGAACTGCAATCTTAGCCCATCCAGGAGTTTCCAATGGTAAAGATAAAGATGTTTCTAAAGGAAAAAGATTACTTATTGAGGCCTTGGCACTGGGTGCGGATGGGGCAGAGGGGTTCTATCTTTATCATAAAAATGATCCCTATAGGGGAACTGACTTTGCTACTTCGTCTCTAAGTGCAAACTTGAGTGTAATTTTTTCTTCAATACTACTTTCGTTTGGTAAAATCGTCAGTGCAGGATCAGATTATCATGGCGGGAACAAAAACATTGCTTTGGGGGAACATCGAGAAGTAATCAAAGATTATTTTGGGCAGGATGGTGGTAAGAGAAAATGAGCCGTTCCCTAGCCAAAGACACTCAGGAAATGAAGCAGGATTTGGGTAAGGTGGTCGAGCAACTGGGACCTTTAGTTACCAGCACTAACGGCTTGGCGGTTCTAAAATCGGGATTGATTATTGCCGGAGCACTTTCCCAAGCATATGATGATTGCAGGAAATTAGGAGAAGAAGTAAAAACAGATCCCAGTCTCATCAGAAAAGAAAGTTATCTGTTTCTTACCGCTTGGGAGACGGGAAGTTATGCTGTAAAACGATTTGTAGAAAAGTATGTTTAGCTGGATACAACAATAACGGAAACGAAAAAATGTCAAACCAAGAAATCAAAGAATTAAACCTTGAACAAACTTTAGAATTCATCGAAACAACCTTACGTGAAGCCAGCAAGTTTCTGACTCAACCTAAAACAGTTTATTTTTCATTTAAATTTAGTATTTCTAGCGTTCCTGACCTTGGTCGCGCAGTATTTACCAGTGCAGATATAGTTGTCCAAGACTTTATCCAAGCGAGGCTATTAGATGCTGGATATAGCAACTTTGGAATGACTGCTGAAGAAGATACTTCTCTTACCTCATGTTTTGCTCAGTATCCTCAGCAATATCGGTGGGTTCTAGACCCAATAGATGGAACTTTAAATTTCCTTAGCGGAGATGCAGGATTTCAACGGTTTGTCCACAATAAATTTGGAAAAGAACAATTTGAAAGATATTATCATCTTGATAGAGAAAATAGTTCTCTTATTTTGGGGTTACAGATGGGAATATTAAACCACTATCAATTTTTAGTAAGTGGAGTATACTTTCCTTTTACAGACGTTTTTTATGGAGCGATTAAAGATAGAGGTAGTTACAAAAACGGAATTAGTTTCTCCCAACAAAAAAATGGAAATTCTGGGTTAATAAAAACAAATTCTCTTCTGTTCAGGAAATTACAAGGGAAAAGTGATCAAGTGATTAAAGCTGAAGGTGCTGGATGCACTTTGGTAAGACTAGCAGAAAAAGAGGACTTTGTTTTTGTGGTGGAAAATCAGGGAATTTATGATGTTGGTCCGCTTTCTTTAATCGTTGAAGAAGCAGGTGGTCTAGTCTGCGATAATTATGGTGATCGTCCTGATTTTGGAGATAGAAATGTGCCCCTCTTTTTTGCAGGGAGTTCCAAAGAACATATTTTAAAAGCAGTAAAGTCTCTTGAAAATTTAGGCTATTATTTTATACCTCAAATTAAAGAGGGCTGGAGCGCATGATTATTGATAATTCCCTCAAGAACTTTAGTAAACTAAGTACTACAGAAAGAGCATCTTTGTTCGCTAAAAGAAATGCAGAAGCGAAAAAGAGCTTAAAAAGAAGGTTAAAAAAGATTTATTCTTACATTAAAAATAAAGCTGGTGAAAATTGGACTAAAGAAGAAGATTCTAATCTAAGGATGATGTATTCTAGTTCTTCTGATGAAGAGATTCTTCGAGCCTTGCCTAATAAAAGTCCAGAAAATATCTTTTGTAGAGCATTTCTTCTTAATCTGGTAAGGTCATGTAAGTTTAAAAAAGATGGTATTTTTAAAATTAATTCTCGAGATAGGAAGAAAGAAGATATCTACCAAGAGGATTAAGTATCTAAACTTTTTTAAAGTTTTTAAATTTTTCATACCTTGATCTAAAACTTCTCCAGAAAACCTTATAAAACCAAACTGTTTTATTCTTATAAAGAAATGCTTTTATTAGTTTGATTGATTTACGCATTTATAATAGTTAAAAGAGGTTAAAGATGAAATTCCAGGTTAAAGATACAAAGAAACTGCTGTTTCCAGTATCTTTCACCCGAGGCAAGCTAAAATGAAATTTCGGGTTAAAGATATGAATATAGCTACTGGTGGAATTATGGTAGCTATTCTTAACCAGAAAGATGCCCGAAAATTAGATTTTCATTCTGGGGATAGGGTTTTAGTCAAACACGGAAAAAAAGAAGCTACTTGTATTTTAGATCTCTCTGAAAGCAAAAAAGCAGTCCCGGAAGGAGAGATCGGCTTGTTCGAAGAAGTCCTCTCCCGATTAAATGTGCGCAGCCGTTCTTTAGTGCATATTTCTTATACCGGCAAGCCAGAAGCAGTAAAACATATTCGGGATAAATTGTACGGAAAGACACTTACTTATAAAGAATTATATCACATCATGGACGATTTAACTCATGATCGTCTGACTGATATTGAAAAGACTTATTTTGTTTCTGCAGGATTTACCAATGGTTGGAGTCACGAAGAGATTGTGGATATGACCAAGGCCATGGTCAATACCGGGGATAAAATTAAATTTAATGGTGTTACCTTAGATAAACATTGTCTAAGTGGGGATATTCCCGTAATTATAAAGAATAGCTCTAAAGTCAAAGTAAGAGGCATCGGGGAAATTATTGATGGAGTTTTTGACGAAAATAAAAGCGAAATTGTCCTAAAAGATGGTGCAGAATATGTGGCCAAAAATCCCAAAAATATTCAAGTGTTAACCTTTGGAGATGATGGCATAGTAAAGTTTGCCCCAGTTACCGGTTTCTTTAGAGTGAAATCACCCCAAAAATTACAGGAAATAACTTTAATTGGAAATAGAACTATAAAAATTACTCCTGACCACACTGTTTTTACTTTAAAGAAAGGCAGGATCACTAATGTTCCCGCGGCTGAACTTAAAGTAGGAGACTTTGTGGTGGTTCCAAGCGGAATTAATAATATTACTACCCCGCTAACTGAGATTAAAGTAGAGCCCATGGATAACGACCGATTCAAGAGAGTTGATTCTATATCCATTACTCCTGAATTTATGCGCTTGTTGGGTTATTATATCGCAGAGGGATTTACTAACGAGCAAGGAATATTCTTGAATTTTGGCTCTCATGAGACTGATTTGATTGAGGATGCTAAGAAATGCGTTCAAAGCGTGTTTGGATTTAAGCCAACCATAAATATCCCGCACCCAACGGCGATTAGAGTAACGATTTATTCTCAGCAGCTGGCGAAGCTTTTCCGAGAGAAAATCAATTCTGGTTGCAGCGCTTTAGAAAAGAAAATTCCTGCCTTTGTGTTTGACTTAAGCCGGGAGTTGCAGCTTGACTTTTTGCAGGCTTTGTTCAATGGTGACGGCTACACTCGGAGAGGCTACGAAGCAATTTATGTTACTTCATCAAAACAGCTTAGTACAGATTTGCAGTACTTACTTTCTTTACTCGGTATGTCCGTGTCGTTATCGTGTTCGAAAGCAGGCATACGAAAGTTTCCCACAGGCGAAAGTAAAGTAGAAGAAAGTTATTATATCTACACCCAAGCAAGAGAAATATTTGGCGGGAGAAAGCAGCTTAACGTATCGTATCTAAACTTGCTCCCCACTAAAGAGCTGGGTGAAATAGATGCATCTAAAATTGATGATTACGAATTACGGCGCGCGTTTAGGAGAAATAATTACATCACTAAAGAACACTTAAGAAAGTGTTCAGAGGCTTTAACCTGTCCTGATATTAAGAGCATAATTTTCGGGAACTTATCAGTACTCCCGATTAAAATAAATAAAGAAGTAGAATCAACCACATCTTACGTATATGATTTTTATGTAGATGGGTATAACAAATTTATGGCGGGAACTGCTCCTATGGCAGTGCATAATTGTATCGGAGGAATTCCTGGAAATAGGACTACTATGATTGTCATTCCTATCATCGCCTCTGCAGGTTTTACCATCCCTAAAACTAGTTCTAGGGCTATAACTTCACCGGCAGGAACTGCAGATACCATGGAATGTCTGGCCAAAGTAGAATTGTCTAAACAGAAGATTATTTCCATCGTGCATAAAATTAAAGCCTGTATTGTGCATGGGGGCTCGATGAACTTAGCTCCTGCTGATGATAAAATCATTGAAGTAGAACATCCCCTCTCTATTGATGCCGAAGGCCAACTTTTAGCTTCAGTCATGGCTAAAAAATATTCTGTTTCTGCTAATCATATCTTAATCGATATTCCCATGGGCCAGAAAGCTAAGGTTAAATCTTTGGAAGAGGCAAAACATTTCAAAGAAATGTTTGAATTAATCGGAAAGAAACTAGGCATGCACGTGAAAGTTATAGTTAGCGACGGCTCTCAGCCGGTAGGAAGGGGAGTTGGCCCTTTATTAGAAGCTGAAGATGTCCTGGCGGTATTAAGAAACGATCCTTCAGCTCCAGAAGATCTGAAAAATAAATCCCTCTCTTTAGCAGGGATGCTTTTAGAGATGACCGGTAAATATAAACCAGGAAAGGGAACAGAAAAAGCAAAAGAGATCTTGGAAAGCGGTAAAGCTTATCATAAGATGCAGGAAATAATCGAAGCCCAGGGCAGACAGACCAAACCAAAATTAGGAGAGCATTGGTCTACGGTGAAAACAGAGAAAGCGGGAACTGTTCGGGAAATAGATAATGATATTATCGCTAAAGTGGCCAGGATCGCCGGCGCGCCTGAAGATAAAGGGGCAGGATTATACCTGCACAAGAAAGTAAATGAACGGGTGAAAAAAGGAGAGCTTCTTTATACCCTCTATGCGGAAAATAAAACTAAATTAGAGTTAGCTCAAGAGTTTATTTTGAAACAGAAAGGATATTTAATTTATTAACGGACCATCAACCATGAAAAAGAATAACGAATTTGAGCTGGACATCAATAAATTATTCCACCAAGAGATTCGTAAAGTAGAGAAAACTTTAGCAGAAATTGAATCATTATACACTAAAGACCTTAAATCTTTAGATAAATTATCTGATACTATTGCCCGGGTAGGAGGTAGCTGGGGCTTTATCTTTTCTTTTCTATTGTTTATCTTTATCTGGATTGGGATAAATATTTTTGCTTTATTTGGTACACCTACTTATGATCATTATCCATTTATACTCTTAAATTTAATTTTATCTTGTCTGGCCGCGATTCAGGCTCCGGTAATCTTAATGGCCCAGAACCGGGCCGCTAAACGGGACCAGATTAGGGCCGAGTTAGATTTAGAGAAAGACTTGCGGGATCTGCAGATTGATCAGAATTCTCATCAGCTGCTCTTGAAGCTGCAGAAGGATATGGAGAAGATTAAAAAGAAGTGGAAGATTAAATAAAAGAGAGTTAATCTTTTAAATAGAATTATTACAGTATAGATAGAATGGAATTAGCAACTTTTATCCAAAAAGTGGAAAGATGTTCTGGAAGAGCATTGGAATTTTCCTTACGGGAATATGATCAATTATTAAGTTTACGAAAAGAAGTGCTAGAGATTAAGAAGATACTTCTTCAGGCAAATGATTCAGGTTTATTACTACCCCCCTATTTAAGTGTAGAAGTTAAATTAGAAAGATTATCAGAAAGAATAGAACGAAAGTTAAACGCTTATCTAAAAAGGCTAAGCAAGATGGTCTCTAAATTAGGAAGGCACATTAACTCTCAGAATAAAGCTTATTTTCATTCTTTCTTAAAGAAACTAGTAATTTGTAAAAACAAATTAATTCGGATTTTAGCCCGGGGAGGAGAACTTAGTCAGTTAGTTCATAAAGATCCTTATAATTGGGAGAAAATAAATGCTAAAATTGATGAAGCATTAGGAACTGATACAGAACCGGGAATTATTACTTTGATACTATCCCTTAAACAGTTAGAGAGCATCGAGAAAAGATTAGATAAAACAAGTCTTGATAAAGGAGTAAGTGACTATTTGGAGAGGTGTAATCAAATTATTCGTAAGAATGAGGGATTTTTACCTTACTCTTCTGAAACAGATGATGCTTATCATCGTTTACTTAGGATTAAAGAGGAGAGAGCAGAACTGGAGCTCCAACCGGTAAAAGAGAAGATTAGGTATTTCTGCCTTCTTCTCTCCAGAAAATTAAGTTTGCCTTTAGGTGAAAAAGATTTTCCAGGAGTTGTAATTGATCCTTCTTTACGCAGCGTGGCCTGTTATGTTCCGGAAGGGCAGTATATTCGATTAAAGTCCATCAGAGTTAACAATGGGGAAGATTTAGGTGAAGAGATAGCCCACTTTTTTAGAGATAAATTTTCTCCTGGAAATACTGAAGAAAGAACTCATGAATTCTTTGGTTTTTTGGGGAGGAGGTTATTATATGAACTGCTTTCTCCAGCAGAAAGAAATTCGTACTTTTTAACTTCACCGACTTATCCGACAACTAAAATAAGTATGGCCAAAGAATTACGTTCAGCAAGAGAACACACAGATGAGAAGATTTCCCAACAGATAAAACGATCTAAAGCCTATCGGGAAGGGGATCTGGCTGAGGTAGCCCGTCTTAAAAAAATACTTCAGAAACAAGCAGTTTCAACCTATGCTGATACCAAGGACAGAGCAGTTCATTTTTTTGGTTATTATTATGCTGCCCGAATTGATTTAAGCAAGATTAGGCTTTGGGGACAATTATTTATTCTACCTGACAAAGAGATTAGAAGAAAGTTTTTTAGGGAGGACCCAGATTATTCTGGATTATGATTATCTACAATTTATTTCTAAAATTTCCTACAAAAAGTCAAGAACCCAGTATGTCCGAGCATCTGGAATTCCGGCCGCATAATTTTATCCTCTATTTTCCATTTGCGTTCCAATAATTCCAAAGTTTCAATTACTTTAATCCCTGTTTTTGCTGTGCTTTCAATAAACTGCTCTACTTGATGCAGGTTTGGTAAGTAAACTACCAGATGCCCGCCATTTTTCAGGGCTTTTTCAGCAAGTAAAGTAATTTTCCAGGGTTCAGGCAGATCTAAAGTAATCAAATCCAGATTATTTTCAGCAATCCCTTTGGAAATATCCATTAATTTTAATTCAACATTCTCTAATCCAAACAATTTAACATTTTTCTGCAATATTTCATAATGTTCCGGATTATTTTCATAAACGGTAATTTCTTTACCAACATTCGCTAGAGAAAAGCACAACGAGCCTGAGCCCCCCCCAGCATCTACTATGTTGGAATTCTTATTAACCCCTGTTTTAGCCAGAATCAAGCCAATATCTTTCTGGATGATCACCTGCGGCCCTCTGGCTAGGTTTTCCCATAAGTCTGAAAAAGTAGGTTCAATCAAATAAAAACTCTTTCCTAGATTAGATTTTACCTCTTCTTTTCCTGAAGCTAAATCTTTCTTCGCAATAACTCCCGCGGAAGTATGAAAATTATCTTCTAGGTCTTTAACTAAATATTTTTTACCTGTACTTTTCTCGATTAATATTTTTTTAATATTTCTCATTTTTCTTGTTCCTAGTCCATTAGACTTGCGTCTCCCTATCTTTACCGGTAGTTACCCTTCCCCCCTGCCACTGTCCGCGGTAGAGGCTGGCTTTTCCTTCTATTCTGACAAATAAAGCTTGACAGAATCTGGCTCCCAATTCTATTTCCACTTCGCAGGGCCCGGCATTATATATTGCCGGATGTAATATTCCGCTAAAGCCTGGATCTGCAACAGTTCCACGCATGATTATTCCCATCCTATGTAAAGTAGTCCTAGGCTTGAATAAGACAAAAACATCTTCAGGAACATTAATTTTTTCAATAGTCTCAGCAATCAAATATTCTCCTGGCTTAAGCACATAAGAAGACTTTTTATCTAGATTATAACTGGCAATTTCTTCAGCTTCTGGAGTTTGCCTTTCCGTAATCCCTAAGAAAGCTTTTCCTTTCAGTTTGAAAAGCTTGTTTAATCTTAAATCAATCACCACACTTTCAGGATTGAATTTCTCTCTGTCGCAGAGGTTCTCGATTAGATTTTTCTCTTCAATCAATTGCTTGATTTTATCCGTTCCCAGAATCATAATTTAGTCAAGAACCTAGAATATTTATATTTGTTTTGGTTTTTAAATTAAATCACTTCAATCCTTTTGCTTTCATAGGGGCATCGGCCTGGTTGGCAATGTTTTAACCCTAGCGATTGGTATTTTCCATAACCGTCTGGAAAAATGGTAACTACTTTTCTAAATCTTTCCGCTAATCTTTTTGCAGCCAGGAAATTCGCTCCCGAAGAGGTACCCACACAAAAACCAGACTCTTCTGCAATGTATCTTGCAGACTCTTTCGCTTCCAAACTAGAAACACAGATCATCTCATCAATCAGTTGATTTAATCCCCCTCTTGGCCCTTGCACAATCCGGGGAATAAACCCATCACCAATACCTTGAATTTGATGTAATCCTGGACTGCCTCCACGCATTACCGGAGATTCTTTAGGTTCTACAGCTGTAATGTAAATATTCGGGTAAACCTCTTTGAGCGCTTTTCCCACTCCAATCAAAGTTCCTCCAGTTCCTACACCTGCAACAAAAGCATCGATAGAAGTTATTTGTTCTTCTTTTATCTGTCGTAGAATCTCTTGTCCAGTTGTGCGGTAATGGCATTCTACATTTAATGGATTAGAAAACTGGTCTGGATTAAAGTATCCTTTTTCAGCAGCCATTAAATCTCTGATTCTGGCTGCTTCTGCGAAACTTCCCTCCTCTGAACAAAGAATCAGCTCCGCGCCTAAATCGCAAATAATTCGTTTTCTTTCCTCACTCATATTTTTAGGCATGACAATAATTACTGGATGTCCCATCTCTCGGCCATAATAGGCCAGAGCAATGCCGGTATTTCCACTGGTAGCTTCTACTATCGTTTGCCCTTTCTGTAATGAACCATTTCTTTCGCTTTCTTCTAGGATATATTTAGCGATTCTATCCTTGACGCTTCCAGTAGGATTAACGCACTCTAATTTAACATAGATCCCATCTACTTTGATTAAGGGTGTATTTCCAACTTGTGGTAGTGAGGTTTCCATCCTTGTTTTCAACCAGAAAAAGTGTTTATTTAAAGTTTATGCACTTTTGACTTCTTTGAACATAAACTGTTAAACTTTAGGTGTAAAGCTTAATTTTTTTACTTTTCATCAATTTTCCTGCGAAAATCTTAAATAATCCAAGCTCTTTAATGTTTCTTGAGATGGAAAATAGCCATATTATCCGCAATGAAAGAATAAGAGAAACTCTTCAGATAGTCGGAGCAGTAATGGGGGTAGTGGGAGTAATTATTGCTATTTTATCAATAATTGTCTAATGGAAAAATTAAACCGGGCAGTGATTCTGGTATCTACCGCTTTGTTGATTGTAGTAAGTTCGATTAAATTATTTTTAGGGCAACCAGACCTTTTAGATAAATTGTTAGCAGTGTTTACCGTAGTATTATTTTTCTTTGATCAGATTACCAGATAAGTTTTTCTTAACCAGCTTTATTTTTTCTGAGGATTTTGGTTGGCTGGTAGATTTAATTAACCAAAAATTAGCGATTACTTTGCAGCTTCGTACAATCGTCCACCTTCTCTGTTAAAACTAAGTTTATCTCCCACTTCGAGGGGAATATTCCGCGTGTACCTTCCATTGAATCCTTTCTCTTCTCCTGTTACTCTAACTTTATAGAACCCATACCGACTTATTGCAGTACTAGATGCTATATAAGGTGAACGAATCACATTAGCAAGAACTCGGTCATCTTCTGTCAATAATGATCCAGAAAAAGTTTGGTTTCCTCTTACTACTACAACTATCTGGTCAATATGGCTTTCTAAACCTTTCTGAGTTATTCTTTGCGTCATTTTCATCTCCGTACTATTTTTTTAATGTTTAAAACTCATTGTTCTTTATACATTCTAATTTCCACATTTTTAATAAAAAAAACAAAAAAAGAGAAAGAAACTTATTTCTTCTTCATCATCACTGCCATCCCCAGTACGATCGCCAGGAAGACCATAAAGACCAACACTGCTAGCAACAGGATATAAATATTGCTTTCTCGGAAACTGGTTTCTACAGTTACGGGTTCTTCTTTAGCTACCTGTGCTTTCTGGGCAGCTAATTGCTGTTGCAGTTGTGCACTTAACTGCTTAGTTGTTTCCTCAGCAGAGAGCACTTGTTTCTGTTGAGCTGTCCCAGCACTAGCACAATCTTTCACATCCAGGGTAACTTCTTCAGTCTCAGACTCATCACCATTATCATAATTAACTTCGATGGTGATAGGATACTGCTGTTCAGTTGCATCGGCAAGGAATTCATCCAGCACAAACTTTAAAGTATCTTCAGTATCATCTTCACTGTACTTTTCCAGTTTGGTGATGGTTTTGGTTAAATCCAGACCGAGAGCAGTATTAACTACTTTCACTTCCACATTTTTCTCATCTTTCTTACCTACGTTTTCAATGGTAACTTCTAAAGAGCTGTGTCTGGAGGGGCATTGTACTATGGAAGCGCTTAAACCTGCGTCTTTGATCATCAGCTTATGATCTTTTCTTTCCACTTCTACAGTTTGGGTAAAAGTAGTTTTCTGTTCGCTATCATCATCTGCGCCAGTACCTTCTACAATAATTTCTAAGGTATAGCTGTCTTCATCTAAGTTTTCTTCAGATAAGTCAAAGCTAACTTCTGCATAATCATCTTTGCCTTTGTCTAGGTCAAACTCTGCAGCTTCTTCTTCTAGATCATCGCCATCAACATCAATTAAAGTAAAAGTAACCAAAACTCCCTCAATATCTTCGGTATACTCATTCTTGATCTTAACTTTAAGAGTATTGCTTTCATCTACAGTTAATTTTCCAGTAGCTTTATCGTTAACTTTAAGACCATCAATAATTAGATAGCTTTTCGGATCAAGATAGACATTGGCAGTTTTAGTAATGGTTTCTAAGCCTTTCTTTCCAGTAACGGAAATCTTTCCTATACTATGCTTTCCGCCATCTTCATCTTTCGGAACAGTAAGCTCTAATTTCGCTTTGAAAGATTCTCCCGGAGCCAGTTTGCTGTATGCGCTAGGAAGGATTGTAGCAGCATAATCGCTGGCTATTCCGCTGGTTGCAACCATAATCTCAGTAATATCCTCTAAAGAGCCGCTATTCTTGATGGTTACATCCGCACTGATTTTGTCTCCTCGATCAACCCCAGTAATAGATATTTCCGAGATCTCTAGATCAGTCAGTACATTCTCAATAACTTTATAGCTTGAGAATCCAGTTACTGTAAAGACAAAGCCTTTATCTGTATTGCTTATTGCTTTACAGACCGTTTCAGGACAGGCAGCAAAATCCACTCCCTCGAAATCAGGGGAATACAGGATTTTATGCTGTTTGTAAAGTTTCTTTAAAGTAATGGTCGCTGGTACATTGATTCCTGCGGTCTTAGGATTGTTAGTATCCATCGCCACCATTCCGTCTGCAATGGTAATTACTTCATCCAGATCAAAGATTGCAGTTAGGTCTACTGGCTCATTAAAGACAATTTTACCGTATTGGTTCTCTACGGAAAAGCCTTCAAAAGATTTCAATTCCGCTTCAGTCACATCTTCAGGAAGATTAGTCTTTAAAGTAGTAGATAAAGGTACATCTGTTACCAATAAGGTCCAGACAAACTCTTCCCCGTTAGCATCTACAGTTAGTAAATATTTTCCCTGCTCTTCGTTAGAGAAAGTGTAGGTGTCTTGGCCGGCAGCGACCAATTCTTTTTCTGCTCCATCTTGGGCTACATACCAATTAACTACATTTTCATAGCCTTCTTGGTTAAGATTAGCCCGAGCTTGGAATTCTTCGCCATCAGCTAAAATCCAAGTACTACCCACATTATTATCTAAGATCCATTTTCCTAGGTCGAACACTTCTGTATCTTTTAGACAGCTATTTTTCTTAAGGGTAACTGATTGATCATCACTTTCATAGCCATTGCGGTAAGATATTTCAAACTTCAGATTATTGCTTCCGCTGGCTAATTTTGCAGTGGGTACTTTTACTGTATAAGTAATCTGGGAATTAGGAGCAATAGATAGTCCGGTAAGGTTTTGGGTTAAATCTACTTTTCCGCCTTTAACCGTTAAAACCAAATCATCTTCAGTATTGCTACCTTTGTTAGTTAGGGTCATGGTTACAGTAGCTTCCGGAGCGCAGGTAAAGCCGTTCCAGTTCTTTCCAGCTAATTCCTCTTCCTCTACAATTAGATTGGTAATTACTAGATCTGCTGCTTTTTGGTCGAGATTGAAAATAAACTCAAAGACATCACTTTGTACTTTTTGATTATCTTCATAATCATCTCCGCTAACCGAAAGTTCCGCAGTATACTTTCCCTCTACTAATTGGTAAGGCAATTGTTCTTTAAAGATAATTTCTTTACTTTGCTTGGCATTAAGATTAATCGGCTGATCGCTTTCTAGATTAATTCCGGTGGTTAGTAAATTAGCAATTAACCCAGTTACTGGATGTTCTAAATGATTAGTAACCGTTAATCGTACTTCAATTTCTTGATCAGGGGCAAGAGCTATACTTTCTTTTCCTTCCTGAACCACATTTCCATTAACCTTAACATTGCTGATGCTTAAAGTATTTTCAACTTCTGCTAGCACTGATTCTTGAATGGTATTGGTCTGGAAATTGCCGATTTCCTGGATAATATCTACAGTCAATTCTGAAATTCCAGCTTTATCTTTTGCTGGAGGATAGCAACTTAACTCAGTTTTCGCTCCGTCCATAGAACATTCAACTAGATCTAGATTACTCTGATGTTCATCATCAATTGGAACTTCGAAAGTTAAAATGCCTTGATAATTCTTATCTTCAGTAATGTAAACATATTCTCCCTCCTCATCTTGTTCAAAGAAATTTACTTCTTTTGTTGCAGGAGAATTCTTGATGGTCAATAAAGTTTCTTCCACCGCCTCTGCTTTCAGGCAGGGACCAACGGTAATTTTTAGTGTGGCAGAATCTGCAATGAATTTTCCTTTACTACTTTCAAAATAGGGGTTGACTAGATATAGATAAAGAGTATACTCTCCATAATCTAATGCCGAAAGATTCAAGCTCAGAGAAGTATCTAAACTTTTTCCGCCATCAATCGCTGGTAAAGTCTCGAATTGGTGAATCTTCGGGTTTCCGCTGTTAAATTGGCTGAACTTTCCAGTAATTTTATCGAAGGAACTAATTTTAGGTTCTTTTTCATAAACCAGCAATTCTGGTGTAACTGGCTGGTCACCGGTATTGATGATGCTTAACAGTAAAGTATTAACTCGAGTACAGGTTAGTTCATAATCAGTTAGAAGTGCACTATCTAAATGCACATCCGCATCTTTCTTGTCTAGATTAAAAGTGATAATTTTTTCGTCTTCAAAATCATTTCCTAGTCCTAAGAATCCCCAGAAATCATCATACTCCACTTTAACTTTAACCTCAAATGTTCCTGCAGTAATAGTATAGGGCACTTGGAAGGTAAAGGTATCTTCACTTTCGTCTCCAGTTTCTAGCACCCAATAACCATCTTCGCAGTCAGCTCCGTTACAGACCCCTTGATAATTTACAAAGTCCGGGATAGTATTTGCTTTAGCCTGGACTTCTACATGACCCAGTTCATCATCAAAATTGTTGATAAATTTTGTGCTGAGGGTAAATTTCTGGCCAGGAATTACAGTATATTCTTCAGTACCATTCCAGCTATCTCCATTAACTTTAAGATTTAATATTTCTAAAGCTGGTTTTACAGTAAGATTAAATGCTTCCGGAGCAGAATTTTCTGCACCGTCAGTAACTACTACACTAATCTCGCTGGTACCAAGATCAGTTTTGAGAGGGGTACTTTTTAAGTTCATATCATTAAAGAAATCAATCGCCAGCCAATCAAGATTAGAATCAGCTACAGAGATAGCAAAATCTCCACTGGTGCCATTATCATATTTGGCCTGGACTAAATATTGAAATTCTACTCCTTCTATTGCCTCTAGATCCGGAATAGGATTGATTACAATGGCTCCCAGAGCCGCTTTTACTGTCAGCAAGAGCAAAGCTAGAACTAAAAACATTACTACAATTTGTTTGATATTTTTCATTGTTTATAACCCCTCGTTTGTTTTTTAATAATTTGATTTTTTATCCTATCTCTATACTAAAGATGTCACTAAAAATCTATCACCAAAAACATTTACCACCCCGATTTTTTCTTAATCTTTAAGATCTTCCTAAACCATCAATTTTTTAATAAAACCATAAAAAAGATAATAATTAAAGCTAAGACGATCACTAATGCCGCTAGCATGATTCCCACCAGGAAATCTTCCCGGCTATAAGTATCTTCAACCGTATTTATAATCATAGCGGAAGTTAAAGCTGTAGCAGTTCCAGTACTGGCGGTCTTAGCAGCAGCAGTTTTGGAAGTAGTGGGAACAGTTTGAGTAACAGTTTTTCCCTCGCTGCTTTCTTTCTCATCTTCATTGAGATCTAATTTAGAAGTAATCACTTCTGCTTGGGCATCTGTTTCTTCTTTAGCTACAGGAGTTTCTTCCTCAACCACGGGCGGAAGAACTTTTTTACATTCTCCTACGATTAAATTAAATTTTTCTTCGCTGATTACCTCATCTTTATCCACATAAGCTTTTATATCAAAGGCATAAGTGCCTTTTTTCATGGTTTTAGGGAAAGTATAAACAAAATCTTTAGTCCAGGTATCTTCATCCCCGCTTTTCTCGATATAGATATTTTGTAAATTCTCGTTGAATTTTAACTCTTCATTAACCATGGATAGAGCCGCAAATTTCTGGTCTTGAGAGCCAAAATTTTTAATTTCAATCTTGAAAGTAAAGCTTTTCTCGCAGAGGGTCACGCTTTCTGGAACAGTTACAAATTTAGTTATTCTCAAATCATCTTTTTCTTTTTTGAGGGTTAATTCCAATTGCATCTCTATTACATATTCAACTCCTTTATCATCTTCTCCTTCCAGAGTAATATCTAATTTATAATCGCCGGCACTAGCATCTTCGTTGATCATGAACTCAATGGTCTGTTCCACGTTTTCGCTGGCAGCCAGGTCATCTAGATCAAATTCTTCTTCGAAGCTGTCTTCAAAGAAATCATTATCATCAGCTTCGATGGTTATTTTGATGTTGCTCAGGTCTACATCATAATCTTTATCCATTAGATTCTTGACCTTAAATTCCATACTTACTTTAGTATAAGGTTTAACATTTTCTTGTAATTTTAAATCTGTTTCATCCCAATCAAAAGAATCAGATTCTTTATTCCCGTCTTCTCCCACATATTCCACCTGCAGGTTGGACATTTCCAGCATGGATTTGGTTTTCTGGGTTAAAGCTACGCTGTCCAGCTGAACTCCAGATAAGCCTTTAACGACTACATTTCCGATATTGACTGAACCTGTACCTTTATCGTGGGTAATATTCAAGGCTAAAGTAGTAGATATAGTGCTATTTCCTAGGATGGTTAATTCTTTGCTCTCAGCAGTATATTTAGTAGGTAAACCAGAAACTTCTAATTTTACTTTTACTTCTTCAGCATTATTGTTTTTCAGGGTAAAAGAGTTAGTTGTTACAATGATGGTTTTCTGGCCGTCTTCAGCGAATTGGTTATAATCCACCTTGGCTATGACTTCTGTATCAGTTAAATCTACCTTAGCAGAAGCATAAGACGCATCGGCAAAGACTGAAATGCTGCCTAAGATCAATAATATAAATAATCCCACCAGTAAGTTTGTCGTTTTGATTTTTACCCACCCCGCATAGCGTTTTTCATTCTTAAGTAGTACTAGCTTTTTAAAGATTTATATACTGGAGTATCTAGTTAGTTTTTTAAATCAGAAATCTTTCTTAACTTCTACCCAACTCTCCAACTAAAAAAGCCAGTAAGCGATAATTTCTTCCTTTTTCTGCTTCTCCTAAAGCTTCAGCAATCTTTCCCAAATGATTCAATCCGTAGAGTAAACATTGAGGTTCGAGTTGATCTTTAGCATCTTGGTAAATTTCGGTTGCCTGTTCACGTCGACCGTTTCTAAGGCAAACCTGTACTGCTTCTAAATATTTTCCTTCCTGCCTATAACCATCAACTGCTGTTTCTCTATTTCCTATTAAAGCAACCACACGTGCAGCTTCAACCCCTTTTCCTCCGCCAGTTCTCGGGTCAGCATACGCTTCTAGAAGGAATTGGGCTTTGAGCAGCCGGGATTCATCGGCATTTTTTGCGATTTTAATAAACTCTTCCCGTTCAGATTCTGCTCTCACTATAGTTCTGATTGGTTCTGCCTGAGCGGGGCACATAGCTCCACCACGAGAATTCACGCCCTGAACTTTCCAAACCAGTAACCAGTCCCGCATTACTTGGTACTCTCTTTCTACGAATTGCCACTCTTTTTCTCCAGAGTCTTTCTTCCCATCGTCAACTTTAGGAGAAGAGGAGAGTTCTTCCAGCAATTGTTTAGAAAAATCACCTAGGTATATACCATTGCGAGTGTGATAATCTTGAATCAACCAAGGATTATCTCTGGTAGGACTATTCTCAAAATCAAGTTTAGATAATTCCTCCAGAATCTCTTTTGCTTTTTTTTCTTTTTCCATCAAGAGCATTAATCCCGCTGCCCGTAGTTGATATTGAAATTTTATCTTATCCTCTAAATAATAACCAGTGTGATCACCTTGATGTCCTTGGCTAATGTTGCTATACGCTTTAACGATTAAATCAAGATTTCCTTTTCTTTTAGCATTGTTTCTTCTAAATTTATTAAAATCTGTCCTAGAGTCATAATCATCGTACCCGAAATTCTGGTAATGATCATCGAGATTAAAGTCTGGAACACTTCTGGGAGAAAGAAATCCTTCTATTACTGCATTTTCTTTTGCATATATCTGACCTTCTTCCGTCTCTAAACTGGAGATTAATTTCTTGAAATTCACTTGAGGCGGTAATGGGTCCATTTTCAAGCAGAAGCATTTCTCATCTATAAATAATTAGTGGTACTATGTTACAGCTATTACACCAGTAGAAACAAAAATAGAATATTAACTATTTTCCTCCCCTATAGAAGAACTTCTCTAAGCTACTCCGCATTCAACGGAAGAATCTATTAAATTATATCCATTTAATGAGGTGGTCAACTGTTGGGTGAAATTCTCAACCGGAACTTCTTTGTTTCTTACTTTACCGGCAAAGGTTAATCTAATCGTTATCATCCCGCTTTCAACCATTGTTTCAAATCCCCATTTTACAATATTTTTTAAGGTGAATTTGTCCATCCTAAATACTTTAGAAGCATCAAAGATTCTTACGCCCGTAACAAACCCCTCCATATCGATATCAGCAACAAAATTTTGGAATTCAGCAGATACTTTATAATCTCTATCTTTAACTTTAAACATTAAAATGTCATTATTGAAGTCGTACAAAAATTCTCCTTTTCCAGTTCCGTCTAAATGTTTCTCAATCATTTTACAAATTATATCTTGGGATCTCACTTGTGTCAATAAACGTGACTACAATTGCCTTATCATTCCTCATCTCGATTATTATTTTTCTATAGCCATCGCTTTTTCGATAGTAAGCCGCATATCTTCCATTTTCCTGAAGATACACCTTACGGGGTGTTTCCTTTAATAGTATGTTAATTAGTTCATTTACATTAAAAACTTTTCTCTGCTGATTGCTTAAATGCCAAATTACATGAGGAGAAATAATAATCTCTTTTCCTTTAATCAAGTATTGAAACTCATCTTTATTAATCTCAATTCTAGGTTTGGTCGAGTAAATATCCATGATTAAACTAAATTTATAATTCTTTTTTAATACTTTTATGGAATTGAATTAAAAGAAAATAAATTAAAAACTCACTTATGCCCCATGTAAAAGAACTTCTCGATGGAAACATCCGTATCATTATAGTTTCCTGAGCGAGGATGGCTTACGCTGGGCGCAGAAGATCCTTCTCCGGTTCCTCTAGGCGGACTAGATACTTCTTTGGAAGTGGGGCCGGCGAAAAGCATCTTGTTTCTTAGGTATCCAATCTCTTTTTCCATGGATTCAATCTTCTCCTGGAACTCTTTGAATTTCTTGACAATAAAAGTAGTGTTCTTTTCCAGAATATCTTTGACCTTTTCCGGATGAAGATCTTCTGAATCTTTAGCACCAGTTTTAGTTTCATTCATCCTACTTCTCATTTCTGAGTAAGGTTCCGCATCTCTATCCCGAAAAACTTCTTCTGCTTTGACTACTGCTTCATCTCTGCTGCTGGCTAAGCCTTGTTTAAGCAAATCTAGAGCAAGAGCGTTAATTTTCTGAATTCTTTCTACATCCATTTTCATCAACCTCGTTTTTAATATTATATTTTACTAATTGATTAGCAATTACTTGGAAAACATAAATTTAAGGTAATTATAATGTTTTCTATTCTCCAGCCATCATATCAAACGCACGAAATAATTATTACCCAAATAAGCGGTTTAAGCTTAATTGGTGCGTTTGAGATTATGTTGTATTAACAACATTAGGAGACTAGCAAGTCGAGTTTAGGAGACGCTCGTGCGTCGAGTATAGATTTTTGACTTAATTCAAGTTTTATATCCACAAATAAAGAACTTTTAACCTAATAACCACTATTTTTAAGCTTTTTTGGGTTAATTAGAACTAGTACTTAACCACAAACTAGCGGAATTTGGAATGGAATAATTCCCTTGCTTCCTAATATTACTACTACAAAGCCTAAAACAATCCCAATAATCAATCCCACCATAAAATACTTGAATTCAATAATTCCTAATTGACCTCTTTTTTGCATGGATTCAAGTATTCTCTATTTATATATAAATCTTTCTGTTCTCTTTAAACTAAGCGAAATGTTTATAAACTATCTTCAAAAATAGTATATAAAGTTAAGCTTTAACTGGACGGTGATACCTCGAACGCATGAGAGGAAGGTAATGAAACCGATGGGATTCAAGTTCAAATAGTGCGTTTGAGATTATGTTGTATTAACAACATTAGGAGACTCGTAAGTCGAGTTTACGGGACGTTAGTACGTCGAGTATAGTTCTCGATCGGGTGAACCCAATATGATTCGCAAACAACTCAAAGAATGCCCAGAATGCGCCAGCAAGAACATTTTTCGTAATGCTGAGAAAGGGGAAACCATCTGCCGCGATTGCGGTTTAGTCATTGAAGATCGCATGGTTGACTTTGGTCAGGAATGGCGGGAATTTGATGAAGATGGAGGTTCTAAAGGCGGAGGCAGAGGAGCTGGAATGCCCACTTCCCAGACTCAATTCGATCTTGGTTTAGGCACTGAGGTTGGAAATAATGCGGATATCTATAAATTAGGTTCTGAACGGGATCGGGATCGTATTCTGAGATTAAAAAAATGGAATATTCGTATCTCTACTGCTATTGAAAGAAATTTGAAAGTTGCTCTGGCTGAGTTGAAAAGAGTTAGTTCCTTCTTAAAATTACCTAGATCTGTAGAAGAAGAAGCTGCTCGGATTTATCGTTTGGCGGTCCAGAAAGGGTTAGTGCGCGGACGTTCCATGGAATCTGTAGTTGCCGGAGCTCTCTATGCTGCTTGTAGAAGGCATGAAGTTCCTCGAACTTTAGATGAGATGGGTGAAGCTTCTGGTATTGAAAAGAAAGAGATCGGCAGAACTTATCGTTTTGTTACCCGTGAGCTGGAAATTTCCATCAAGCCCAGTAATCCTGCAGATTATATCCCTCGATTTGCTTCCGCTCTGAAATTAAGTGCGGAAACTCAATCTAAAGCAGTAGAGATTTTAGAAATGGCTCGAGATATCGAATTAACTTCCGGTAGAGGGCCTACAGGAATTGCCGCTGCTGCTTTATATGTAGCTTCTTTAATTCACGGTGAGAAAAGAACCCAGCGGGAAGTAGCAGACGTAGCTGGAGTTACCGAAGTTACCATCAGAAACCGCTACAAGGAGCTGATTAAACGTTTGAAGTTAGCTAAGATGGTCGAGAAGAGCAAGAAGAAATAGATTTTGTTTTTTAAGTTTTTTAGGTGGTGGTGTTTAAAGATTTTGGAGGTAAAATAAAATGGTTTGTAAATACCGGTCAGAGTGTAAACTTCATCGTTCAGATAATTTACCAGAATCAAATATATCTACAGGATATCGTCATAACGTTTGTGATTATCCTTCAGCTGAGGAGCATCAACATAACTTAGACGATTATTATGATTTAAGTAAGAGGGGTATGGGTGGTGGAATTGGCTGTGTGAACCGAACCTCGATGATTAATCCTCCTGAAGCATTTAATCCCCAGCTTGGAGAAAAGAATTGCCAGCTCTATCAAGCTTGGGAAGAGAATGCAAAGTTGAGAAAGCAAGGGGAAGATTTGGTGAAAATAGTAAGAGATTTTATCCCCTCTCCTAAAAAATTATATACAGATTAGTTCGAATGTATAGTAAGTGACATTAATTTTTATACGCTCGACTCGTCTCGCTATATCAAGTACGCTTGACATACATCCTGTCACTTACTTATTACGAGATGACATACTATTTTGTATATAGCAAACGCTTTTGCTATTACGAGACTGGTCGAGTTTAATTATTTATGTCATCGAGTATAAAATAAAAATGCCCACCCCAATGTCCTTCATTCCTCCAGATTTGTTAGAATCTCTTGTCCGCGATAATACTAAAACCCCATTTCAAATTTATTGGAATCGCTGTACTCTTCTCCGCGCAGAGTACGGCAGGTCTGGAGCGTAGTTTTTTCTAGCGTAAGACCTGCTGGTGAATGCGCTTAAAAACTCCGTAGAGTTTTTCAAGAATAAAGAATACTCTCTTTCTTACAAGCTAAAGCTTAAGCAGCAGTAAGCAAACCAGAATCATATTCTTCCCTCTGAGCCCTTTTCGTAAAGGGCTGAGGGTTTGAGACAACCTGTCGAACCGATACGATTTACTTACTCCTAATTTTCTCTTAATAGCTTTAGCTTTAAAATATTTTCTAAAAAAATAGGTGATTCTTATGAAAAAAGATACTAGAAATAATTGGATTACATTGATGTTTGTTTGCAAATATAGATATAACTGCCTGCGTAAGCAGTCAGTTATGAACGATTGCGAAGCAGCATTCAGAGAGTTTGAACACTATGGGCTCTCAAGTTTGCTACGATAGGATTTGGAGGCAACTACACCCATTTTCGAGTCGATGTTCCCAAGCGATATTCCATTGAAGTTGCTGAAATAAGGTTAAAGTCCCGTTCCTCGAAGAGAATCTTTGAGAAACACCCAAACTTCCGCAAACGATATCCGCGCGGAAGTTTTTGGTCGGGATACGAGCATCACGAATCAACAGGAAGAAAAGAGATGTATGCTTCTGATGAGTATATCAAAAGTCAAGAAAAGCATCATAACGTAGAAGTAATTCGTGATGTTCAAAAGAAAACTTTTTCTTTTGCCGCCGACGAAGATACTGCTACTCCCATAGGAGTAGCAGAGTAAGGAGGCGGAAGGGGTTCATAAGGGGTCGCAACCCCTTATTTCATTATTTAAATATGGTCATAACTTCAACTGTAGTTGAACTCTTATTAAAGCTTATATAGTTATTTATTATGTAAGAAAATTACAATAAGTTTAAATAAATAATAGCGAGGTAAAACAAAAATGACTTTAAAAGAACAGTTTAAGAAACTAAAAGAGAATTGGTTGATCGGAGTAGTACTATTAATCTTAGTTTTTACAGTATCCATAGTGCCAAACCTAACTGGAAATACGGGCGGATATTATGGGGGTAGGGCAGAATCAGCAATGTTTGCCAGCAAATCTGTTTCCTCGGGAATGATCTTAGATGAAAGCGGTTTTGCGCCAGGAGTTAGCGAAAGAAAATTAACTAAATCCGCCTGGCTTTCCAACGAGATTGAACGAGGAGAATTTTCTGCTGCAGAAGAGCAGCTTAAAGCTATAATTGAAGCTAATGGAGCTTACTTAATAAATGAAAAGGTGAATAAGTATGGCCAAGAGGAGAAAGCTTATTATTATGGAACTTATCAGATCAAAGTTGAGACCCAGAAATATCCTTTGTTAGTATCACAATTGAAGGTGGTAGGTGAGGTAAGCTCTTTTTCTGAAAATACCGAAGATATTACCGCACAAGCTTTAGACTTGAAAACTGAATTAGAAGCTGAATCTAAGAAATTAGCCCAATACCAATTGATGCTGAAAGAAGCAACTACTGTTACAGAAAAAATGGAGATTATTGATCGGATTTACAGTTTAGAGAAAACTATCAGTTATCTTGAAGATGCTTTGAAGAATATCGAGAATAAAGTGGATTATTCTACGGTTTATCTTACTTTAAACGAGGAGCAGTCTAAATATGTAAATGTAGCCGTGGTTGGATTTTCAGAGCTGGTTCAGAACTTGGTAGACAGCTTTAACAGCTTATTACAGTTAATCTTTTTGATCTTGCCTTATGCGGTAGCAGGAGGATTAATCTGGCTAGGAGTTAGATTGATGAGGAGAAAGAGATAAGTTTCTTTCTTTTTTATTTATTTTAAATTTTAATTTTTTCTTCTTCTTTCTAATAATTCTTTAATCGAAACAACAATTACATAAATTCCTAGAGTAACTAGACAACCCAGAAAGAACCAGAAAGCGATGTCTGGAGTTGGGCTGGATGGTTGAGGAATGGTATAAGCGATATCCGACACTGCTTCTTTTACCGGAATAGTAAGCATCTGTTTTTCTGTAATTTCTGTACCGGCAGAAAATACTCTTTGGGAAGTGCTGGTAAAAATTTTTATTATTGCACTAATTCCTAAAGCAATCAAGGCAATGGGCAGGATTCCTCTCAATTTTTCTTTCAATCCCGGTACTTTAGTTGGAGCGATGATAATATACTTATTAGCCAAACGATAATGGTTGATTTCTCTGCCTTTCTGGCTGTAATGGAATTCTTCTACGGTTACTAAACCTGCTTCCAGTAATTTCTGAAGGTGATAGTGGACCGTAGAGATAGGTAAATTTAATTCTTTAGCCAGATTAGCTTCAGTTTCGTCCTTTTCAGTAAGATAATTTAAGACTTTCCTGCTGGTTTCGCTGGTGATGGTTTCAGCTAGTTTCTTGGTCTGAGGCTCGTTGAGGTCTACCAGCAGGAAATTGTTGCGTTTAGTCATGTTTTATTTTTTGAGATTGTTATTTTTAACTTCTTTATTAAGAAGATGAGTAACAGGATTATCAATACTAGGATTAAGAGAACTAGGACTAAAAGTAAGATTATTTGAAAGATGGAGGGAAGGAGTAGGTCTGTGTTCATAGAGGGTACTTCTTTTTCTATCTTAACCCAATCGTTTTTCTCTTCTATCATCCAACCCCTTTGCTTCATTATTTCTATTGCTTCTAACTTGGGGGAAGAAGTAGAATTAACCTGTTGTATCATAACCTTATTGCTAGAAGTAGTTCCAGTTAGCCATTCTTTAATTTTGGTTAAATCTTCGGTGCAGAGAGCATCCAAAGTTTCGAATGGAGGGAAGGGGATACCTGGCTTAAATTTAATCTTATCTTTATAATACCGCCAATCATGATCAGCATTTCCGTAACCATTTTTCCATTCGGCAGGCACTAAAGATTCTTCTATAATGCATTCAATGGTAGTATCTGGTAATGGCGACGGCTTAGTGCTCAAAGCCGAGGGCATTACGATTAATAGAAATAATAAGGCCAAGAAAGCTTTGATACTGTTCATAATCTAAAGATAATAATTTCTTGATATAAATAGCTTGTGATAGGTTTGGCTCTGTCCGGAAAAGAATAAAAGTGTATACTGAATGTCATAGGTTATGACACAAACAACAATCAGTAATACACTCGTGAGTGGGTTACATTCACAAATTCTTAAACTTTGCCATCGAATGGAGCTTCCGCTTCATTACA
>ORJL010948909.1_pt1 | contig 26363 bp, 22 predicted proteins | sample 1779941 | NCBI WGS metagenome assembly ORJL01 (sample SAMEA104232317, study PRJEB22302) | groundwater metagenome | biome: forest; feature: aquifer; material: groundwater | place: USA | collected 2011-08-07 | depth 5.8 m
AACGGCAACATCACAGCGATGGTCTATACCGGCTACGAACTTTCGGCCAGCTACCAATATGATCCTTACGGCAGACTGCTCTCGTCCGGCGGCACGCGGCCCGCGGTAAACCTCTATCGCTTCAGCTCGAAGATGCTCCACGCCAACTCCAGCCTCTACTACTATGGGTACAGGTTTTATGATCCCAATCTGCAACGGTGGCCAAATAGAGATCCGTTGGGAGAGGCGGGATTTGAGGTCTTGACGGGGGGCGCGCCGTCGCCCCTTGGGGATGGGCCTAACCTGTACGCTTTTGCAGGGAACAGTCCGATTGACCACTGGGATCGTGATGGTCGCGAACTTGGTTACGAGTACTGCTGCGATGGCAGCATGAAACCTCCCATCGAGGGGGCCGCTGCCGCAAGGGCCGGGGCGGTGGTGAGTGCTTGTGCGGCTATTGGTGGTACCGCCGTACTCGCAGATTGCGTAGCGGCAAACATGCCGCGGGTTTTGGGGGCCTGCAAAAACATTCGCCGCAGAGCCTCAATTCACCCTCCTCACCACGGCAAGAAGAGACATCTCGACATCACGTGTTGGATAAGCGGAAAAAAGGGCTCCGACATTCGGTGGGAGTGGGAATTGCCATGGGACAAATGAGTCCTTAGCCAGTTCTGTGACGGCGACATTCGGCCTCCGATTCTTATGCAAGATGTCCCTGCCGACCCGCGAGTCATCACGATGACACTAACGGCATCCAGCGCGGAAACGCTAAACGCTCGATGGCACGACCAGCCGCTTGATATCGAGAGCCTCAAGTTCGACCAGGCCAAACGAGAATGTGTATTCTACGTCCTCGAGGGAGGAGAGAACGACTCCAATCAAGTAAAGAGTCTAGTGCGAGTGACCCCTCTTCAACGCTGCCGTGTGACGGTTAGGAACATTACGGGCATCCACCTTTCCGGCGCCGAAGGAGAGGTTGAGCTGTATATCGTAGAAGTGAGAACCACACCGAACCGGCTCTCCATAAAGTGTGTCAACGGTCTGCTGGAATTATCGGGGCACGATATCCTACTCAACCTCGAAGAGGATCCACTCGGCGCTTCTGGGGAAACACAAGTGGCGTTAGTCACGCCCGTTGGAAACCTCTCTTGGCGGAAGAAGCAGACAGGGCCAAAGTCGTAACTCAGACGGGCTGTGTGTGTTTTCCGCACAAGCGATTAATCGTTGCTTCGACCGCTGGGCATGCCGAGGACCATGGCCCCCGCCAAGGGGTGCTTACAAACGACAATCAAAAGGTCAGTCTGCAGGTGTTTTCTTGAGGATGTTGGGGCTCCGCCCCAAACCCCGCCCGAGCGCCTCCTCCTTGGCGTCTGATGGTCAGGGGCATTTCTTAGCGGTTTCCCCGAGGGTGGATGGGATTGGTACAGAAGGGGTCTTCAAGCGACCCGTCCCGGGGCGGCGCTGGCGCGCCGCGCCCGGGGACGGGACCCGCTTTGGATGTCACACTTGGGAAAGTTCCCCAGGCGGCTGGGACGAGATGTGCCGTCTGCGGCCCCCATTTATCGGGGCTGGTCTGTAGCCGGGCCTGACCTCGCCGCCCTTTTGTTCAGTTCAGTGGAAATGCGTGCGTCCGAATTGCTCGCCCCGCTCCTGGCGCAGACACCAGGGCAGGCGCGGGAAATATCAGCGGCGGCTTCTCGCAGCGTCGCAAAGAGCATGCTCAGGCGGACTCCTTCGGGCAAGCGCTCCTGTTTAAAGGTCAGCGAGCCAAAGAACTGCCAGCGCACCTGGATCAGGCAATGAGTTTCGGGTTGTTCCATCGAGCCGGGATTAGTTCACCGCCAGAATGCCGCCCTTGAGCCGTAAGCGTCCGCCGAAGGCGATGGTGGCTTCGGCGATGGCCAGCTCGATTTTCTTGCCGACGCACTTGCTGGCGAGTTTGGTTTTTTCGTCCGATGCCCCCCCCGCCGCCCGCCTTCCGGAGCCCCAAAATCCCCTTCCCAATCCCGACCCAAAGGCCTAACCTCGGAGCGTGGTTCAAGGCTCGCAGAGTGGCTCTTCCTTTTTAGCCGCTGACCTGTTGTCAGTGGCCGGGGGACGCCTGTCCCCCGCTCTCACTCCGACCTCTCCCCCAAAAACTCGCGTCAGGGGTTTTTGCCCTTGCCCATCGGGTCGCTTGTCACGCCGAGGCCCGCGAAGCCCCCTGTTTACGCCCGGTTCGCGAGCCTGCGCCTACAAAACCGCATCGGGTCGCCGTAATTGGCCAAATAGAGACCCGTTAGGGGAACGGCGGGATAAATCTTTACGGGTTCACTGAGAATAACCCTGTCAACGACACTGATGCCTTCGGGCTATTCGTTGGCGTGCCCCTGCCCGTACCGCCTCCCACCATCCCCCCTGTGTTGATTCCAAGACCAGGGTCACCCCCAGTCGTTGCCTGGACCATGACATTCTGCGTCGTCTATGTTGGCGTCAGCCATGCGTGCGAACAGAGCGGATTCACCGAGTGGCTAGCTGGCAAGATTTCCAAAGAGGACGAAAAGAATAAGAGGTGCGAGAAGGAGTGGGACGACGCTGTTAAGCGATGTCAGAAACTACTTTCCCAACCATATCCGTCGCGCCGTCAAACCGGCGGCCACCATAACCTCATGGACTGCGCTCGTGGCTTCGTTTCGGAGGAGTGCGGTGGTAACCCTATAGATTAGAGCCCGAAAAAGAAAAAGCCGCGAAGGAGCATTAACTTCTAACGTATATGCACAAAGATATCCGCGCCGAGTTGCTAGAGATCGAGAAGCTGGCTCGATCGGAATGCTACCACGAGGCCTTGCGTCGGGCTGACGCGCTCGCTGGCAGCCATCCGAGGGAACCGGATATTTGGGCCACGCGTGGGTATGTCAACGGTCGCCACGGTGACCTCCCGGCTGCGATCTCGGATTTGTCGATATGCATCGATTTGCGCCGAAGTGAGCCTGACGACTTCTTCACACGCGGTCGTTTCCTCTTCAGGGCCGGGCGATACGACGAGGCCGCCTCGGATTTCACTAGGGTAATACAACTCTGTGACAGTTATAATTCCGATTACTATCGCCAGCCGGCCTATTTCTTCCGAGCCGATGCTTATGTCCGGTTGGGGCAGTATGAAAAAGCTCGGGCCGACTGTGGTCGCGTTGCGGATAGAGGGCAGGTCTGGACCGATAGGCTGAGGACAATAGACCAGATCCTAAGCGAGTGCCAGCGGTGATCCGAGGGTGTTACGAACTTTTTGAGTGAAAGAGGCGCCGATAATTTGTTACGAATTTTTTTCATCGTACTTTCGACAGAACTGGCATCGTAAGGTTTTTGCCGGATGGCGCGTTCACATCGAGGTTTGCGGCCAGATTGCCACGATGATGTCGTAGCCCTACGACAGGATTGGCTGGGGTTTTGGGTGACGGCAGAGGGAGCAGAAGATATTTTGCCGGGCTGGCATCGTAGCGTCGGATGAGGCGGGGCTTGAGCCGCACTGCCGTCGTACGACTGCGATGCCAGTGGCGTTCTCTTAGGATTTACCGGCCTGTGATCTGGAGCGTCGCATTGGTGAACAACAAGCCGGGGACCTCCACGAAGACGTCGATGACGTTGCTGGCGAACTCGCGCCAGCCCCAATGGCTGTCTTTGAGCACCAGCCCCTCGTATGCCTTGATCTCGAGGTTGCCGCCGGGCAGCTCAATGATGTGGAGGCTGCGCTGTTGCGGCAGGGAAACTCAAAACCCACCTGAGAAAGTTAAATGGGGGCTCCCATCCCATCCTTGCCACGCCGGGCCGGGCTGGTTATGCTCGACCCCATGAAAAAAGTCGCTGTCATTCTCTCCGGCTGCGGTGTCTTTGACGGGGCGGAAATCCACGAGTCGGTTCTGGTCCTGCTGGCCCTGGACCGGGCGGGCGCCCAAGTCGTTTGCGCCGCCCCGGACACGCCCCAACACCATGTCATCAACCACCTAACGCAACAGCCCTCTCCGGGTGAGACCCGCAACGTGCTTGTGGAGTCGGCGCGGATCGCACGCGGGAAGATCATCCCGCTGAGCCAGTTCAAGGTGCGGGAGGTCGATGCCATCATTGTCCCCGGCGGTTTTGGCGCCGCGAAGAATCTCTGTAACTTCGCCCTGGTAGGCGGGAAGTTCGACGTGAATCCCGAGGTGGCGAGGGTCCTCCAGGAAGCCCACAAGGCGGGCAAAGCGCTCGGTTTTGTCTGCATTGCCCCGGCTATCGCCGCCCGTCTCTTCGGGGATGAGCAGGTTGAGTTCACCATCGGCACCGACGCCGGCACCGCCAAAGCGCTCGAGGCATCCGGCGCGCGCCACACCAACTGCACGGTCCACAACGTGGTGGTGGATCGCAGGCTGAAAGTGGCCTCGACTCCGGCCTACATGCTCGCCCATCGCATCACGGAGGCTGCAGCCGGCATCACCAAGCTCGTGCAAGCCGTTCTGGACATGGCGTAGGCGGACGACCACCCGATCGCAGGTAAACGACTCGGTTTGTCCAATCCATATCGCCTTGTGATCTCCAGACGGCGCACAGCGCGGTAATCAGTCCTCCAATGTCGCTTTGCGGAAGCGTCCGCTCGTCCACAAGAACGACCCCGCCGTGGTCAATCCCCTGCTCGGCCCAAAGGCGTATCAATGGCGGAATGGTCCGCAGGTCGAACGTCACCAATGTGAGCTTCTGCTTGTGTGCCTCTGCCAGCACCAGCCCATCGGGGGCGCCCAGGAAGTGGCCGCCTTCCCAGCTCTTCATCGCCACGATGGAAATGCCCTGGCACTTGGCGGAGGCATGTTTCGCCGCCGCGGGTGATATCTGTTCGTCCGTGAGCAACTCGATCACGTTACTCCCCCTTCCTCGTTTCAACCGGCACGACGAACTCCTCAACCTGGGGCAGCATTCGGGAGATCCGGTCGAAGCCGCACGACTCGGCGTCCTGGATAGAGGTCTCGATCTCGTCCGGGAACGCGTTCGCATAGCTCACCGCCGCCTTCACCTTGGTAGTGGACCACTCCAGATGCGCGCAAACCCGCCTCACGTCGCCGCCGTAGCCGCGGAGCAACGACACGACCTGCCAAACTGCCAGGCGACTACCCTGTATGTACGCCTGGCGGCCCACCGCCGAGTCGCGGAAGTCGATGAAGGCAAACTCATCCCGCCGCAGACTCTCATCCAGCAGGATCGCGCCGGTCTCGCTAGGCGAGCGACCAAGCTGGCGCGCCTTGCGCTTCAGACGCTTGGCCTGCTCAGCCGACACTCTCAAACTAACCACAGTCGATGGCATAAATCGTTTACGTTCAATTTGACTGTAAACATTGTAGCTCAATGGCCGTTCTCTTGTCAATGAACACCCTGCGGGCATCCCGCGGGCTGGCAACGTAGCGTTTCCAAACCCGCGGCTCACTCTCTCTCGACGCCCAGCGGGTTTGGAAACCGACCGGGAGCGCCGGCATCTTGCCGGCGTGTAGGACGCCTCTTCATCCACTCGCCGGCAGGATGCCGGCGCTCCCAGTAAAGTCCACGACACGCCGTTGGCACCCTCCTCGGGACGGGACGATGCGGGCGTGGCTGCGGCGCGCCTGCGGGGGCGTTCTACTGGCGGGCCTGCTGGAACAGAAGGTTCCCCTCCCGATCCCGCCATGTCGTCGTACCCGACCGCGCGCTCTTCTTTGCCAGGTTCTGAAGGTAATACAGGGTCGGCTCGACAATGTGCTGGTTGTTGAGGAACGGTTCCGTGTAGCGGATCGCGGCGTATTTGGCCTGGCCGATGTGGTGTTGCTGGCCCACGTGATCGTTCCAGTCCACGCCTTCGGTCAGGAATCCGTGGGCGCCGTAGTGGTGTTTGGCGATCGCGCGCAGGATGACCAGGCCGTCCATCTCGCATTCGCGGCTGCGGGCGGCATCCGAGCGACGCAGGTCCACCGCCGCCTCGAAGAGCGCCAGCGCCGCCTCCGCGTTCTCCCACAGGTAAGCGGTGTCCCAGGACTTCTCCATATAAAGCAACCCCTTGGTCGCCACACCGTTGCGATCCTCATACATCTTGAACTGGTCCAGGCCGGACAGGCACTTCTCATACGCAAACGAGCATATGGCGTTGTCATGAAGGACTCGCGACACCGAGAGGAGGGTTCGAAACGCGACGGAATAGGCTACGTTCTCGTGCGGATCGTAGGTGTCGTGGTTGATGCTCCCAAAAAGGCCGCCAGCCTTCATGAACACCGCCGTCTTGTCGCGCAACGAGGATCGATAGTCCGCCAGCTTCCTCCCGGTGAGGGCCGCCTGGAGTTGCAGTATGAACAGTCCATCCGCCGAGGTCTGCCAGTAGGTGTCATTCCCGCCATCGGGTGATTTTCGGTACACCTTGCCTTCGGGAGTCGTACGACGCGGGAACCAGCCATTGGGCACAGGCTCCACGCGATCACGGATCCAGGCTGCGGAGCGGGTGGCCATGTCGCGCAGCCGCCGCGCGCGCGGATCGTTGCCGAGCTGGTCCGAGAACAGCAGCAGTTGAAAGGCGACCTTGGCCATGGACCCGGGGCAAAACCAATCGGAGTTGTGCTTATAGTTCAGGCAGAACTTGCCGGTGGTGGTTTCACGGTACCCGCGGATGAACCCGCTCTGCTCGTCCAGGAATCCCGCCTCCATCACGTGATCGACGATGGCCACGGCGCTACGCTGCCACTCAGGCAGGCCCAGGAAACCGCCCAAGCAGTGTATCTCCCAGGCGCCACCCGCGGCGTTGGCAGCCCAACCGGGGCCTTCCAGGTTGCCGAAATCATGCCAGCCCATAACCTGCCCCTCGGGATCGACGAAACTGGAGATCGAAACGAGGTGGTTACGATCATCGCGCTTGAGGGTTTTCTCCAGGGTAAAACGGCATGACTCACGCGCCGAGTCCACGATCGAGCCGCCAGCCTGGGCCGCCACATAAAATGGGCGCGCGGAGAGGTTCTTCTCGCCAGCGTGAACCATGAGCGCGAGCGCCCCTAGAGCGGCCACCCCACCACGCATCAGCCCACGACGAGGCGAGAGAACCGGGGACCACCGGGTTGGGAAGATGGGCGAGCGACGAGGAAAGCACCGTCGATGAGAGTGGATAAGCCATGGGCGCATGGGTTCGTTATAGCACTCTGACACCAATTCCACAGCAAAAAGTGAAGGGTCGTCGATTGCGGATTGCGGCTTACAGGGTTTGTAGTCCCGCCTTAGGGTAACGGTTGTGATCGTGACCTCGTCCCCGTCCTTTACGTCGGTCCCGCTGTCGTAGAATGCTCCGCAAACGCATCTGTATCCATCCATCGAGTACGCGGTAGATATTCCCGTTGCCTCCGGCAAAATAACGCCCCCATCCCCGCAGCCGTCGGTTGAGCCCGTGGATGATCTCCTTTATGCTCTTCCCGTGGTTGCGTGGCGTGTCCAGGCGCAAGACCTCTCGAAACCGTTTAACGCTCTTTTCCCGAGGCCATTTCAGGCCCCGTTCAAAGTGCCAGCCCAGAAACTCAAACCCTCCAGGTTGGCTGGCGTCAACGATTCGCGTCTTTTCCGGATGCAGGGTCAGCCCTGCCTCCCCGACCCATTGCCTCACAGCCTCCAAAGCCTTCTGCTACCCAGTCGTTTCGCGTCTCGACTGGACTAGGTCTTTCACCTGTTAGTCTCATCAGTATCACCGTCGCACGTAGGCCGGGTGCCCTCACCCGACGCGGGTACCCCACCCGGCGCCAGCTCACGCAGTACCTTGAGCACTTTCTCCACGATCCCTGGCAGCGCCGCTCGCAGCGGAGTCGTCATCTGAGTGCTGATGGTAAATGGATCTTGGACCTCGATGGCAAAAACCCGCACCCGCTCGGGCATGGACAACCCCAGTGCCCTCCCCAACGCGAGAGTCTCTCCCACTCCCAGAAAATGCGGAGAGATGACGGGAAGCGCCTTCAAGTCTTCCGCCTGCATCTCGTGCAGATGGCCTGGAGCAGCCTTACCCGTCTGGATGGCGTCCACCAGCACCACGTCACGATAACCAACTATGTAGTCCAACAGCACCAACCCCATCTCGGTCGTCGCCACCGTCTCGATGCCTTCCTCCTCCGACAAGAGGCGCCGAACCTGCCGCACGATGTTCAGGCCGATGGCGTCGTCGGTGAGGATGTCATTCCCCAAACCCAGAAGCAGCACGCTTCTCGCGTGCCCCGGACGGTCGGTGCCCTCTCGAAAGGCTGCGGCCGCGTTGCCGGCATCGATTATGCTCATGCCCTCACACTCCACCGATGTACTTGCGATCGTCCCACACCGCCTTGATCGAGGTGAGGTTGCGGCGGTCGAGGATGTTCCCGGCGGACGAAAGCAGCTTCCCTTTCTTCAGGTTATGCCAGGCATCGCTGGCGCTGATGGCTACGAATTGAAGAACACTCGGGTCCCGATAGCAATCAATCATACACCGTGTGCAGCCGTCACGGATCAGCTTGGTTTCATCGAAATCGTAGATGCTGCACATGGGCGTCTCCCAGTGGTGGCATCTGTATAGGTTGAGGCGCCAATCCAGATAGAAATACTTGTGGCCCCCAAGGCACCCGAACTTCTCCTTCTCACCCCTCAGATGGCGCTGCATCTCGTCGAGCGACTCGGCGGGGTTGACCACCGGGAAGCCACTCCCCCGTTTCATCTGCTTGATGCGCTCGAAGACCTCCACCAACTCGTCCACACTGTAGGAGACAAGCTTGGAATCGCTAAAACTCAGGTAGCTCGAGCCGAGTGTCGTCAGTGGATAACTGAAAGTACAACTCTTGAAGCCCAACTCCTCGAGGAACGCGGGTAGTTTGGCGTAGTCATCGATGAGGCGGCTCGCCGTCACGCTCGCCGTCGTTTGCACCCCCAACCCCGCGAACACCTCGTTGGCGTGCCTGATCTTGCGGCAGACGTCGGGCAAGCCCCGATTCTTCTCATGGCGCGTGACGTCGTGGGCGTCGATCGACATGATCACACTGCTCAACCCATCGCTGGCCAAATCGCGCATGTTCCGATCCGTCCAGAGCGAACCGTTGGTGCAGATCATCGGACGGATCCCGCGCTCGGCCGCGTAGCGGGTCATCGCACGAATATCCCGGTGCACCATCGGCTCTCCGCCCACAAAGAGCAGATAGCCAATGTGGTTTTTGACACAGATATCGATAACATCCCGCGCCTCCTTGAGAGTGACGCTACGGCGCGCCTTTGGATCAAAGCGGTCCACCGCGAATCCGCAGAAATCGCACTTCGCGTTACAGATATTCGTGATCGCAAATTGGAGATAGCCCGGACCACCATGATCGAGCACCTCCCCCAGGAGCTTCACAAAGCCCTTCTTAGGCAGTCTGACGGGCTTGGAGAAATCCGGCTCGGGCACTCTTGTCCCCTCAGCGGGGGCGCTCGGGGCCAGGGTAGCGGTCGTCATTGAGATATCGTTCACTTCTTGACCGGCTTGCCGGCCTTTTCCCACGCCTGAAAGCCCCCGTCCAGGTGGACGACAGCGGTGAACCCGAGCTTCTTGAAAACCTCGAGTGACTTCGTGCTCCGTCCTCCAGCGGCGCAGTGGACCAGATAGGTCCGCTTCTTGTCCAGCAGATCCAGGTTCTTTTCGAAATCCGCCGCGTTAAAATCGATGTTCTTAGCGTCGGCGATATGCCCGGCGGCGTACTCCTTTGGCGTGCGGACGTCCAGGATAACGGCCTTCTTCTGCTCGATCAGTGTTTGGGCGGCGGCAGGGTCAACGTGGGTAATCATGGTCTTGACGGGTCGGGTCGCGCCGAGTTTGGCCGGTCCGCTGGCGGATGCTCCAGCGGGGTTCGAAGCCAGGAGGAATACCATTCCTCCCAACATCAACAAAGTTGAGACGCGTTTCATGCACGCAACAATGCCACGTTCCGGAGGCTTTTCAACCGCGCGTTTGGGGCAAGCGCAGAAATACGCCTTCAAGAACCGTCGCTGGGTCAAATGAGACCGGTGTGATGATGAACACCTTGCGGTTCACGAGAACCATGAAGCTTGGTTGGCGCCTTTGAAAGACACCGAGGGTGACCCGCGTGCCGTAACGACGCTCTCCGGCATCAGCCTGCCGCTCTCGCGAGAGCCCGCGCCCGTCTCTCAACCCCATCTCACACTTTGCGCCGGCTGGAGGTCCGCCCTGACGCCCCACCCGCTTTCCGAGCACGCGGTTTCCGTGGACCCGTTTTTTGTGCGCCAGCTTTCTGGGCTGCGCCGTCCGCTTTGCGCCCGGGGTTTCCAGACCCGGCCTTGCGATTGGCGGTCTTGGGGGCTGTCTTTTCGTGGATGACTTGCCGCATCCGCTCCAGTTTGGCGTCCACCTGGCTTTTTGCCCGGCCCAGCGTCTCCTGGGTGAGGTTGATCGTCTCTGTGAGGAGTCCGCACCCCTTGCGGATACGTGTGCTGTACGATCCTTCCTGCAACTCGATTCCCTTTGATTTTAGGAACCCGCTCAGGTGCTGGAAAAGCTCGTCTTGGTTGATCTTGCTCATAATGCGTTCGTTCATCCCAGTATCGCTCCTTGCGGCCAAAGAGCAATTACAGGTCGCGCGAGGGTTTGTAATCCGTAACGGCTCCAGAAAGGTCAGTAACTCCTTCTCCGCTGTGGTTCGCGTCTGAGCCATGCGCCAGACTAACGGCCGCCGATGCAGTAGAGATGTTTGTCCGCACGGAGGAAAAGCTGCCCCTGGCTCACCGCGGGAGAGGCGAAGCACCTTTCTCCCAGTTCGTTCCGCGCCACAACATCGAAGGTCGGTCCCGGCTTCACGACGGTGGTCACTCCGGTGTCACTCACGAAATAGACCAGGCCGCCGGCGAGAACCGGAGAGGCATGATGCTCTCCTAGTTTCTCCTGCCACAGCAACTTGCCTGTGGCCGCTTCAAAACAATTGGCATAGCCTGGATCTGAGACCACCAAAAAGTAGTCACCCACGGAGATGGGAGACGGCACGTAGGAAACGCAGGAAGCCCGGTTGTTCCGCCAGGCAATGTGCGTGCCGGTCACGTTGCCCAGGCCATCGGGGCGGATCGCGAGGAGGTGATGCTCTGGAAAACCGCCTGTCATGAAAAGCAGGCCGGCTTTCGGATTATAGACGATCGACGCCACAAATTGTTCGGTGGGGCCGTCGATCACCCAATAGCGTTTGCCGTCCTTCGGATCGTAACTGGCCACGCACATGTCGCCCGAGAGCACCATCTGCGTCCGCCCGGCCAGGTTCCGGAAGACGGTGGGGGTGCAGTAGCTCCGCGTGTGATGCTCACGGGGAGTTTTCCACACGGTCTTCCCGGAAGACCGATCCAGCGCCGCGATGTAAGAATCCCCGTCATGGTCGCCGTTGACAATCACCTTGTCCTCGAAGAGGACCGGCGAACTGGAAAAGCCGTGCATGCTCTTGAAGACACCGGGGCGTGCGAGCCACCGCTGGCGCCCCTCGAAATCGTACGCCGCCACCACCATCTCCTGCAAATCCAGGAATGCCACATAGACCAGCTCCCCGTCGGTGGCGGGCGTGCTGGACGCATAGCTGTTGAGCTCGTGTTTCTTCTCCAACGGCGACCTGACTACGGTCCGCTGCCAGAGTACTCGACCGGACTTCCGATCAAAGCAGATCAGGACCCGTTCCTCGGTGTCATGCAGGGCGCTGACAGTGAAGACGCGGTCGTTCCACACGATCGGCGAGGCGTGCCCCATGCCGGGCACTTCGGTTTTCCAGACCACATTGCTGGCGCCTGTCCAGACCACAGGCGTGTTTGTCTCCTCGCTGCTGCCGTCCCCGCGCGGCCCGCGCCAGGCCGGCCAGTTCTCCGCCCGCGCCAACGCTCCCAAAGCCAGGAGCGCGGCAACCCGGAGAAAGTGACAGTTTTTCATAGACGGCAATTGACACACGCGAGTTCGAGAGGCGAGTTTTGCCGCTGGCGGTCCAACGAACAAGCACAATTGGCTCAATGACCTATGACGAAGCAATCCAGTGGCTCTATGATCTTCGGCTTTTCGGCCTGAAGTTCGGCCTGGAGAACACACGCAGGCTGGCGGAGTTGGCCGGCAACCCGCACCAGGGCCTGCGCTTCATCCACGTGGCGGGAACCAACGGCAAAGGCTCGACCTGCGCCATGATCGAGAGCGTCTGCCGCGCTGCCGGCCTGCGCGTCGGGCTGTTCACGTCGCCGCACCTCATCAGTTTCAGCGAGCGCATCCAGGTCAACCGCAATCCCATCAGCCAGGCGGAAGTGGTGCGCCAGGTGGAGCGGGTGCGGGAGTTCGTAAGACTCTTCCCTCCTGACCATTCGCCTACCTTCTTTGAGGCTGTCACCGTCATGGCGCTCCGCCACTTTGCCGCCGAACACGTGGATCTGGTGATTTGGGAGACTGGCCTCGGGGGGCGTTTGGACGCCACGAACATCGTCACGCCTCTCGTCAGCGTGATCACCAACGTACAGTTCGACCATCAACCCTGGCTCGGCGACACCCTGGCCAAGATCGCCTCTGAGAAAGCCGGCATCATCAAGCACGCTGTGCCCGTCGTTACCGGAGCCAGCGAACCCGAGGCGATGGAGGTCATCCGGGAGACCGCCCGGCGTCTCGACGCCCCACTCCGGGAACTGGCCTTCGGCGACTACAACCGTCCGCCGCTCGATCGCCTGGAGTTGCCGCTCCTGGGCGAACATCAACGCCGCAACGCCGCCCTCGCGCTGGCCGCGATCGAATGCGCCAGGGATCAGCTACGCATTCCTCCCCAGGCCATCGAGAGCGGGCTCAAGACAGTGGACTGGCCGGGCCGGCTCCAAACGATCCGGACGGCGCCGGGGCGGGTCACTCTGCTGGACGGCGCCCATAACCCGGACGGCGTGGAGAGTCTCAGCGCGGCGCTCCATTCCCATTTTAGCGGCCTGCGACCGGCTTTCATCATCGGCGTGTTAAAGGACAAGGACTGGCCGGCCATGTGCCGCACGCTGGCTCCTCTGGCAAGCGCCATCTACCTTACCCCGGTAGCCAGCTCCCGCTCCGCCGCACCGGAGGAACTGCAAGCCGAATGCCTCGCATCGCAGCCCACCGCCCGGATCCATGCGTGTGGTTCCCTCGCCGAGGCGCTGCGGTTTACCGAGCAGGAGCCCCTCAGAGTGGTCACCGGCTCCCTTTACTTGGTTGGCGAGGCGCTGGAGCGTCTGGCCCCCACCGCAGCCCGCCCGCAAAACGAGCGCGGCCTGAACGAATGGCAGCCGACAGGCGATATCAGGCGATAAGTCCCATAGGTCCCATAGGACGATCACCCCTGACCAAGTCCCGCTATTGCGTCCCCATGCCCACGCTCTGGACGGTCTGGAAGAGCTTGCCTTCGGTCTTGATACTGGGTGCGATGATGATTTCCGTTTCCTGGAGTTCGCGAATGTTCCGGGCGCCCACGTTGCCCATGCAGGTGGTGATGGCGCCCACCAGGTTTTGCGAACCATCGTCCACAGTGGCAGGGCCAAAGAGGATCTGCTCGAGGCTGCCGCTGATCCCGACCTTGATGCGAGTGCCGCGGGGGAGGTTGGCGTGCGGAGTGGCCATGCCCCAGTGATTCCCCTGCCCTGGCGCTTCTTCGGCTCGGGCGAAGGCGCTGCCCACCATCACGGCATCGGCGCCGCAGGCCAGGGCCTTGCAGACGTCGCCCCCTTTGCTCATGCCGCCGTCGGTGATAATCGGGACGTAGCGTCCAGTCTTCTTCTGGTGGTAATCGCGCGCCGCCGCGCAGTCGGCCGTGGCGGTAACTTGGGGAACGCCGATGCCCAGGACGCCGCGGCTGGTGCAGGCCGCTCCCGGACCCACGCCGATGAGGACGCCAGCCACGCCGGTCTCCATCAATTCGAGCGTCACGCTATAGGTCACCGCGTTGCCGATGAGCACCGGGATCTTCATCGCCCTGGTGAAAGCGGCCAGCTCGAGCGACTTATACTGGGTGGAAAGGTGGCGAACAGTCGAAACGGTCGATTGGATCACGAAAATGTCCGCGCCGGCCTCCTGGGCGATGGCGCCATAGCGCTCCGCCTTCTGGGGGATCGAGCTGACGGCGGCGAGGACGCCCGCCTTTTTGAGTTCCTGAATCCGGCGGCTGATTAGTTCCTCTTTAACCGGCTCCGTGTAGAGCTTCTGAATGAGGGTGGTGACTTCCTCCTTGCTTGCCTTGACCACCTTCTTGAGCGGTTCGGCGGGGTTCTCGTAGCGGGTCTGAACCCCTTCCAGGTTAATGACACCCAACCCGCCCAGTTTCCCCATGGCGATGCAGAATCGGACGTCCGTCACGCCGTCCATCGCACTGGCAAGGATCGGGATGAGGAGTCTGATGGTGCTGCCGTCCTTGCGAGGGATATGGAAGCTGGTGTCCACTTCGGCGGGGGTGATCGTAATGTCGCCCGGCACGAGGGCGATCTCATCAAAGCCGTAGGTAACGCGGGCTTTTCTGTTGCGTCCAATCCACATTCCCATAGGTCAATTCTCCAGATTCAAATGTTGGTTTTCAAGCTATCAGCGTGACGGCAGCGGCAGGCTCAGAGCGAGCCGCGAGTCCATCAAACTAAAAATTATAAACGTCGTTCATAGTCCCGCACTGCGGGCAACGCGACCGGTCCACATCGGGATCGTCGGTATAGACGTACTCGCACTTCTCACAACGAAAAATGTGATCCTCCGTCGGAGTCGGTCCGAAACTCCGGCGTCGGAGTTCGGAATATATGGCCACCCCGGAAAGGGCGGCAAGCAAAGAAAAAACGTAGGCGAAGAGGATCGCGTCAACCGTCATGGAGTGGATGGGGCTGGCGGCGGGGTTTTCGGGGGTGGCACGACCTGCCACTGGAACATCATGACGCCCCAAGTCAGACCGGAGTTGGTGGCATCCGGCGCAAACGGCTCGAAGCGGGCTGCTCTAGCCAGCTCCAACGCCCGCCTGTCGGCGGCCGCCAAACCCGACCCTCCCCCCAAGAGGGATGCCCCCCCCATCAGGATGGCCGACACCACCGTCCCCTGCGGATCCACCACCACCTGCACGAGGGTGGGCAGAAGAATGTCGGTGTGCGGCCAGGCGGGGAGATCAAACGGGGTCAACAGACGGCGGCGGGCAATGGGGCCTTCCACACGAAGAGTCGAGTTCGTGATGATCGGAGTGGTAAAGGCCGGCAAGCCGCCAAAGGAGGCCGGCGGTTTCTCGGAGGCCACCGGCGAAGGTGTCCCCGCACCGGGGGCGAATGCAAACGCCGCGCCCAACCGCGAGACATCCTGCGTCAGCCACCGAGGCGGCTCCGACCACTCCATGGCTTGGTGCTGGAAGCGGGGCAAGCTTAGCCAGATAGGCCCCGAAAACCCATGCTGACTCACCAGGGCGAATCGCGCCGGATCATCCAGCCATGGGAGTTCGCCCAATCGCTGCTGCGCGGCGGGCTCGGTTACCATCTCGAAACGGTTGCGCTGCGTTGGGTGGGAAGGACGCGGCGCAACCCGGTTCGACACGAGAAAAATCAGGATCACCTGCCCCGCCATGACGACGCCGATCGTAGTCAGCCAACGGCGCCGGCTCCAGCGCGTGGGTTGAACCTCCAGAGCGGTCATGGCTTGACGGTGCTCCGGGCACCCTCGGGAAACAGAGAGGGGCGCGTGGCGATCACGACCTTGCGAATGCCCGCTCCCCGCGCCAGGGCAGCCAACCGCACAATGGCGGCATGCCGGACCGACTCGTCGGCCTGAACCAACAGCGTCAGCGGCTCTGGCGACAGATGCGCCTTCGCCGCCAGTCGCACGCGCAAATCGCTCTCGCGAATGACCTGGTGATCAAAATAAAACTGCTCCGCCCGATCGACAGTCACCACCAGCGAGGGATGCGCGCCTTCGGAGTCAGACACGTCAGCGATTGGTAGATCGATGCTTATTCCCGACGGCGGCACCATGTACGTGTGAAGCAGCAGCATCAGCACCAGAAGGAAGAAGACTCCCGCAAACGGCGCAACATCCAGTTGGCCGGTAAAGGGCTTGGCGTTGCGCGGATACTTCATGGCGCCTTCGGCGGGCGAGTGTCCGAAAGAAGGTTCAGCACCTCGGTCGAGGATTTCTCCATCTCGATTACAATCAGATTCACCCGGTTGACCAGGTAATTGTAGCCGGCGTAACACGGGATCGAAATCGCCAAGCCCGCGGCCGTGCACACCAGGGCCTGCCAGACTCCTCCAGCCAACTGGCTGGCCGGCGCGGAGACCCCTTCCAACTGAAGCACGCGGAACACCTCAATGAACCCGAGAACCGTTCCCAGCAGACCCATGATGGGGGCGATCTGAGCGATTGTGGCCAGCAGGTTCAGACGCTCTTCCAGCCTCGGCACCTCCACCAGGCCCGCCTCCTCGAGCGCCTCGCGCACTCCATCCCGCCCGCGGTCGCGGTTGAGCACCGCAGTCTTCACCAGCCGCGCCACCGGTCCCGGAGTCGCTTCGCAAATCGAGAGCGCCTCCACCACATTATCGCGCTTGAGCACGTTGCGCACGCCATTGAGGAACTCGACCGAGTTGATCTGCTCGCGGTGGTAATGAAGCAGGCGCTCCACAAACACCACCACAGCCACAGCGCCGGTCAGGACCAGCAACCACATCATCGCGCCCCCATACTTTAGCAACTCAGGCAACATACCTTTATCGTAGAGTGACGGCCCTCCTCAGAGCAATGTTCAAATCGGTCAAAAGTCCTTGCTTCCCTCTCGGTCTGCCGGAATCCTTGCCGGCATGTCGCAACCTGACCAACTACGGGAACTGTTTCGCATGCAGAAGGCGCTCAACGAACGCATCGGCGTCCAGACCGATGGCATGTCCGAGGCCGACAAGACCAAGTGGGTCTTGAATTACTGCCGTGCCATGGGCCAGGAGATCGCCGAACTCACTGATAGCGTCCCCTGGAAATGGTGGGCCAAATACCAGAAATTCGACGAGCAAAACGCGCGAGTGGAAGTGGTGGACTTGTTCCATTTCCTCATCAGCCTAGCCCAGGTTCTTGGGATGAGCGCCGACGATGTCTTCAACGCCTACGTGAAGAAGAACCAGGTGAACTTTCAGCGTCAGCAGACCGGCTACACGCAAAAAGACGAGAACGACTCCAAGCACATCTAGCAAACGCCGCCCACGCACACTGCCCGTGAAACCCATCGCACAGCCGCCCGAGCCACCCGACTCGAGAGCCGTGCCGAAGCGCTGGCGCGGGGATCTCTCCGGCGTCCTGATCACCGAGGCGCGGATCAAGGATCGGGTCAACGAACTCGCCGCCCTCCTCACGCGTGATTACGAGGACAAGGACCTCATTGTTGTGGCCTTGCTCACAGGCACGGTCGTCTTCCTGGCGGATCTCCTGAGGCGGCTCTCCCTGCCGTTGCGCCTCGATTTTATCGGCGTTTCCAGCTATCGCGAAGAGACGGTCTCCAAGAGCCTCGTCTTTACCAAGGAACTGCGCCTGGAGGTAAAGGAACGGGACGTCCTCCTCGTGGATGACATCCTCGACACCGGAAGGACCCTGGTGCGGGTCACCGACCGCCTCCAACGGCTCAAGCCACGCTCGCTCCGCACCTGCGTCTTGCTCGACAAACCCGCACGCCGCACGGAGAAGATCACCGTGGACTACGTCGGCTTTGTCATCCCGGATTTGTTCGTAGTCGGCTACGGGCTGGACTTCGCGGAACGGTATCGGAACCTGCCGTTTATCGGGGTCCTTCATCCGGACCTGTACGCCAAGACAGACACTGCGGTGTAAGATGAGTCACGGCCCTGTCATCCCGGAGCGCGCCGCAGAGACAAGCGCGATCGAGGCCACGGAATCGAAGGCCAAGACAGACCTACCACCCATCCGCGTCCACTTCTATTCCTACTTCAAGGATCTCACGGGATGTGGTGAAACCGTACTGGAACTGCCGTCCGGGGCTACCGTCGCCGACTTGATCAGTCAGTTGGAAACGCGCTTCCCCAGGCTCATCCCCATGCGCCGGTCCACGCTCATCGCCGTGGGGGTCGATTACCAGGGGCCGGACTACGTCCTCCGCGAAGGAGACGAGGTGTCGCTGTTCCCCCCGGTACAGGGCGGGTAGCGACTTCGATGCGATGCACCGACAACTGACAATCTCAACCGATCCCATCGACGAACCCGCGCTCGTGGGCGGACGCCGCATGTCCGCTGGCATGGGCGCATCGGTCAGTTTCACAGGTGTGGTCCGGGACCGGGAAGACGGCGCGCCCATCACGGCCATCGAATACGAGGCGTTCACGCGGATGGTGGAACATCAGTTCAACCTGCTGTTCGACGAAATCGAACGCCGTTGGCCCGTCGAGTCGGTCCGGTTGACGCACCGACTGGGTCATGTGGGTGTGGGCGAAGCCTCCCTCTGGGTGGAAGTGGTGGCACCCCATCGGGCCGAAGCCTTCGCCGCAAGCCAATGGCTCATCGACGAAATGAAACGCGTCGTGCCGATCTGGAAGAAACCGCAGGTCTGACCAGAGGTGAGGAGTTCGAGAGCGTGTGGCTACGGGCGGAGTGCCGGCGCAGCGACAAACTGGTGGCTGGCGTGGACTTGAGGGCCGGGCTCAACGTGCTGGTGTTTAAGGTGGTGAATGAAATCAGCGGTTGGCGAGGCTCGGTTCGGTTCACCGACGCCGCGGACCAACCGGTGAAAGGTCTTAGGGTAACGCTCACCCCACCCTAACGACCATCGAATAGACCAAAACCTCTAAACTCGCACCTCTTTGAGGTTGATCAGACTGTCCAATCCACTTGCTCCGCTAGCGAAAACTGAAACTGCGCCTCAGCCCATCCCGTTTCTACAGGAACCTTTGGCCTTGACCGGCGCTGGGCCTAACGGACTTCCGTGAAATCTACTTCTCCCGCACCCGGTAGAACATCGACCCAAGGCTGCTCTTTGGCGCGTCAAAGTCCAGCAAATCACCCTTCCCGTCCAGAACCTCGGAGACCGGCTGCCACGGGCCGTTAACGGAATCAGTAGCTGACTCGATCACATAGGTCTTACCCGTCTTAGCAAACCATTTCAGTTTGAACGCCTGGAGTTGGCTCCGCCATGCGGCGTTCAGACTGTAGAACCGGAGCTTGGCGGGATCAGTCCCGGCCAGGAACTCCTGAAGGTTGTTCCTTCCGTCGCCATCGGGGTCGGCAAACGCAGTGGCAAAAACGCTGTTCAGACTGCCGAAAAAGTGCGTCCGCCATTCGTCGGAGATAACATCAGGCGCCTTCTGAACCGGGCTTTTCACCCACACTGAACCCGCCAGAGACTGGAGCCGGCACTCGACCTTCTGGCCGTCCAGGCGAGTGCCGCCCCCGGCGAAATAGAAGCGGATCGTGTAATATTGGTTTACTTTCGCATCCAGCGGCACTGTGAAGGTAAGGTAGCCCAAAAGGTTTAGGTCACCCGCCAGTTCGGGGCTGAAGCTATCCAACGGCCAGCCGCACAGAACGGTCCCTAAAAGCGTGCTGAACAATCCCGGAGCGGGTTTGCCTGGAGCCGCCTTGAAGTTCAGTCCAGACACAAACGGCGCGCCGATGGAGGGCAAGACTGCAGCCCGGAATTGGAGCCCGGAGAGGCTATGATCCGGCGTCACCGCCAAGGAGACCGGCACAGATACCGTATCGCCGGGGTTGAGGTTCGCCAAATGAGTAGCGGAGAGGGTTCCCTCCACTTGCCAGGCGCGCCCACCCGAGTCAACCGCGATCTGCGTGGCAGGCATCGCTGGGAGGAGGTTAAGATTCGTCCCGCCAGGGACGCGGAATCCGCCGGGAGCCCATCTGCGGGAGTAGTTGGTTGCCGACAAACGCAGAGATCGCTCAAAGATCGTCTGCCAGTCTAGAAAGCGGATGTCACCGTCGCCGCCCACCACCCCGGCGGTATCCTCGGGCCAAGCGTCCATGGCATCAAAGATATCGCTGAAACCGTAAGGGCGCTGAACGCCGAGGGAGGCGTAGAACGCGTGGTTCACGTCGTTGTTGTTCAGGTTGCCATTGCCGAAGTCGCCCGCGTTGTAAAAGCCGGAGAGCGCGCTGTCACCCACGATATAGGCCACATTTGAAACGGTGATCGTTCGATCGGGCAAGGCGTTGAGCGGGACCGGCGCTTCAAAACCATCGGACGTGCCGGAGGGAAAGAGCAAGGCCAGCTTGTAGGTCTGTCCCTCGACCGCGTTCGGAGGAATCGGTACGGCCAGCATGGCCACGGTCATTTTACCCTTCACGTCCAAGGTGTAATTGGTGGCGAAGTACCCTACTGCAAGACCTGTGGCAGGTCCGTGGGTATAGACCTCAAAGTAAGGCAGAGTGACGTTGGTATCGGTAACAGGCCGGGGAATCGGGAGGTAATCAATGTCCGGGTTGATCCCCACCACCCGCATCTGAGTCGAAATAGGCGGGGCGCCGCCGCTCAGCGGCGTAACTTCCACACGAAATTGGAGGGATTTCAACCCACTATTGGTCAGTTGGACCTCGACGGGAACGACGATGGTGGAGCCGATTCCCCCCAGGAAATCACGGGTCATACCCACCGTGCTGATCTGGATCTTCTCGTAAAGAAAGAGACCTGAAACAACCCGGCTGGTCTCGTAACCATTCTTGTAGGCCCTGGCTTTAAGGAGTACGTCGTTGGTGCCCTGGACAATGTTAAGAGCGCTACCCAGGACGTAGAGCGGCGAACTCTCCGAGGGGTCGCTCCCATCGGTCGTGTAGTGGATCAGAGCGCCGATCGTGGCACACTGGATGGTCACGAACGAGGCATTGTTGCCAATCAGCGCGGGGTTGGCGACCTGGAAGCGGAATCGGGCGGTCACAGTAGCACTGGCACGCCTGCCGGTAGAGGTGCTGAAGGCCTTAATAGTGATGTCCGAAGGGGCTCCGGCCTGGCTCATGTCGATGATCGAATTCGGCAGGTTTGGCTGGCCGTCTTCATAGGGCGGCGCTGTCGTTCCGTGGATGGTGGTAGGTTCGGTCCCGTCCAAGGTATAGAACGTCTCGGTGCCAGGCTCGGCCAGAATGGCAACGATGACGTCGTTGTTGAAAACGCTGCTGGTGACAGGGGTAAGAGCGGCGCTCGAGCCGCCGGTGGGGTCCGCCGCGAGAACCACTGTCCCGATGGACGGATCACGGACAGGAATCTGGGACTCGGTGACACTGATCCTGCGAACCGCCTTGCCTCTCAAGTCCACAACCAGATAGTCCCCATTGATATCTCTAGCGAGACCCACCGGGCTCAGCAGGCCAGCGCCCACCGTATTCATCAGAGTGGCCACCGAATAGTTCGTGATACTGCTGTTGAAATAAATGCGCCTCAGGACCTGGTTGTCCGTGTCGCTGACAAGAAGCGAGGAACCGCCGATCCAGAGGAGTCCCTGAGGGTTACTAAAACGCGCGTCGGTGGCAATGATGGCATCGTTCGAGCCGGCGATGGTACCGGAGCCGCTGCCGGCGAACAGCCTGACCGTGCCGTCGGGTGCAATCGCCCTGATCGAGTTGTTGCCGCTATCCCCCACGTAGATGACTCCGTCGTCTCCCAGCGCGACAGCAGCCGGGCGACGAAAAACAGTCGAACCACTGGCAACGGTGGTCACGCGGTTGGCCACATCAAGCTTGCGGACCGCGTTGTTGTTCATGTCCGCGATATAGATATTCCCTGCCAGATCGGCCGCCAGTCCGGCGGGGTTATTGAACAGGGCGCTCGCACCCACGCCGTCGGCGAAGCCGACAGCGCCACCCGCCAGGGTTGTGACATAGCCGTCAGCAGCAATGAAGCGAATACGGTTGTTGCCTGAATCCGCCACCACAAAACCACCGCGAGCCGCTACGATGCCCTGTGGGCTCGAAAATTGGGCAAGGTAGCCCGGCCCATCGGCAAACCCACTCCTACCGCCGGCCAGGTTCGTCCGCGTGTTCGTCTCTGGAAAGAAGCGGATGATGCGGTTGTTTCCGCTATCGGTGATGTAATAGTTGTTGGTTCGATCCACCGCGACCCCGTAGGGCTCGTTCAGATCGTTCGTCAACACCGGAGTGAGACTCTGCGCCTGCGCGAAGGCGCAAAGAGCGGACGCCACTATGCCAAGAACCAGGGCGATATACCTTTTCATAAACCTATTGCCATACTACGGCATTATCGGCATTTTATCAAACTTCTTAAGCCGCCAACGGATTTAATCAGAACGGCTCGAGAGCCCCAGAGGAGGGCTTCCGACGCTTTCTTCTAATTCTTCGCCCGTACTCGGTAGAATTTCACCAAGCCCGCGGCGTTCACATCGTTAAACTCCTGACGTCCGTCCCTGTTCGCCAGCACCTCCGCCTCCGTCCGCCAAGCAGACAGATCCGGGCTGGACTCCACGACAAATCGCTGGCCAACCGGCGCCTGCCACGCGAGCTTGAACGCGCGCCTGGCTTCCTGCGTCCGCGCCGGCGCTCCGACCGTGACGCTGGCGCCGCTGGTGGCGAAATCCAACATCTCTTCCGAATCCGCCACGCCGTCCGCATTGGCAATTTGGAGAGTGTAGGTCTGGCCCGTCACCGACGCCGCAGGCACTGTAAACTGGATCTCGCCGATGCGAACACGGTCCACCAGCGGTTGCGGGAACGGGTTGAGGAGTTGCGTCCAGGCACGCGCCACCTGGCCAGACGGCAGATCGTTGAATTGAAGCGGCTGCGGCAGACCGTCGGCCTGCACGAACGAGACAGGGGCGTCAAGTGCCGGTGCGCTGCCCTCCGCGCTAACCACAGCACGGAACTGCAAGCTCGCCACCTCCTGGCCACTCGAACTGCTCACATAGATGGGGATGTTCACGCGCTGCCCCGCGCGCGCTTCGTCGGTCGGCTCGGCGCTCATCAGGGGGCACAATTGTCCGGTTACCCGATTCTCGAAACTCGAGGCTGGCGACGCGGGCAGGCCACCCAGAACAGCCGACGCCGGAACGCGCACTCCATTTGCGGACCAGGACCTTTTCCAATTGGTCTTGTCCCCCCGCAACGAGCGGTGAAGAATCCGCTCCCAGTCCTTTTGGCGGATCTGACCGTCGCCTCCCACTGCGGTGGCAATGTCTTCCGGAACCGCATCCATTGCATCAAAGGCATCCGTGAACGGGTAGGGCGCCCTGATGCCCATCGAGGCATAGACGGCGTTGTTGGCGTCCGCGTTATCCAACTCACCATCGCCGAATGTTCCAGCATTGTACCAAACCCCGGGCGAGGAATCGCCAACGATGTAGGTGACGTTCGAAACAGTAATGAGGCGCGGCGGCAGATTAGTCAGACCGATCAGGGCTTGCTCCGCATCGGAGGTGCCCGACGGGAACACGATCTCCAACGAGTAGGTGTCGCCAACGACAGCGTTGGTTGGAATAGAAACCGCGAGCATGGCGACCGTGCCATAGGACTTGACCAGGAAATTGTCAAATATCGTTAAGGATGCGATCTCCATCACATTGGTGGTCACGGTGGGCCCGCTCTCCATGTAGTTGTAGGTACGGAGGGTAGCCGGACCGCTCGACGCAGCGGACCCTACGATCCGAACGAAGTCGTTCGTGCCCACCGTCAGCGCCCTCATCTCGGTGATTGTCTTAAGCGAGCCCGACGCGGGGGACAACAGTACCTTGTATTGGAGCGACTTAGCCACCTCGTCCGGCTTCAGATTCAGGACGATTGGCACCACGATGGTGGATCCCACGCCCGCGATCATGTTCTGTGGGATACCCACAGCGTTCTCCGCCACAGGCTGGCCGCTGACAATGGCGCTCGGGAGCGTGTTCGGAGCGAAGGCGCGCGCCTTCAACGCCTGCAGGTCCGTATTCGGTCCGGTGAGTCCGTTGAAGGCGAATGGGCCCAGATACAAGGTCGAGTTGGTCGTCGGGTCGGAGCCGTCCACGGTGTAATACACCACCGCGTCCGGTCGCAGAACGGTGAAGGAGACCTGCGTTCCGTTCGGGAAGTAGCCGATGTTCGGAGACATTGCGGGAGTGTCCACCTGAATGCCAATCGCCCTCTCCAAGAGGTCGCTGGCAAGATAGCCGTTTCGGATGCCCACCACCTTCAACGTGGCGTTGGTTGTCAGGCTGAATGCGCCGGTATAGGCAGTGCCTTTGGCGGCGGTAGGAAGGCTTCCATCCAGAGTGTAGTACATCACGGCGTTGGTGGTGGACTCGCTCAGCGCCGCGGTCACTGTGTTGACGTTGACGTCGCGATCAGGCGTGAGTGTGAGGACTGGCTTGCCCACTTGGAGTTTGAAATCCGCACTGATCACGGCGCTGTCCACCATACCGTCATAGACGGCGATGAGTTTGAAGGTTCCGTTGTTGGTAATCAGGAGGGAACCTGGATTGGCGGTCACCTTGTTGCCGTGAGTCCGGGAGGGAACGCTGCCGTCGATGGTCCAATAGAAGACCGCGTTGGTCGTCGCCGATCCGAACGTCACGGCCACATCGTTGTCCGATCCCGCCCCTGCGGGAGAGATGAACGGGTCCGCCGTCGTGAGGTCGAAGCTGCCGTTGAAGACATCGCTGTTCTCGAAACCGGGCCGCACCGCCACCAGCTTGAAAGTGCCGCTGTTGACGAGGGTGAGGGTCGCCGGATTGTTGGTCACCAGGTTGCCGTTCAAGACCGAGGGTTCCGAGCCATCGATCGTCCAATAGAACACCGCTTTCGGAGTGGCTGATCTGAAACTGACAACCACCGGATTGTTTGCGGCGAAGTGGGGTGGAGTAACTTGCGGATTGGCCACCTTAAGGTGGAAATCGGCGCTCACGATATCGCTGGGTGCAAACCCCTTGTAGAAGCCGCGCACCTTCATGGTGCAGTTGGTCTCGAGGAGGAAAGTTCCGGTGTAAAACGTGCTGTTCGTGGTAGGATCGGAACCGTCCACAGTGTAATAAAGTCTCGCGTTATCCGTCGCCGAGGAAATTGTAACAAGGATCGAATCGCTGTTTGTGGCCCCGTTAGGCACGACCACCGGGTTGGCCACCAGCAGATTGAACGTACTGCTCATGAGCGAACTGTCCGCGTAGCCGGGCTTGAATGCCTTCACCTGCAGAATCCCGTTGGTCTCCAGAAGAAACGGCGTGCCGTCAGAAAAGTGCGCGCTGGGGTTGGTCTTGCTGGGGATGGTGTCGTCGATCGTCCAGTAATAAACCACGTTGCTGGTGCCGCACTCGAAGTGAACCTGTTGAGGATTATTGGCGGTGGTGGCGGGGCCGGATGGGCCTGGAGGATAGATGACCACGTAATCGACCCTGAATTCAAAGTCCAGTGTCAGCTCGGGGGAATCCTCGAATCCCTCGCGAAACGCTTTCGCCTTCACCTGCGAGGTGGTTCCATATCCGCTGGCGACCCACACGGGGCTGTTGGTCGTAGGCGTCAACCCGTTGGTTGTGTAGCGGACCGGCGCGCCCGCGGTGAGAGTGCTAATGGCGAGATAAACGTCGTTCGAAAAAGTGCCGCCGGCCACCGAAGGGGTCAGCGGATTCACGAAGAACTCGAAGTGGTTGCTGATCACCTCGCTGGAGCCAAAGTCCGGTGAAAATGCGCGAACCCTCAACCCCACGGGGCCCTGGGTTAGTGTGAGCGGATTCGGGAATGGAGTCGAGGCGAGCGTGGGTTCGCTGCCGTCCGTGGTGTAGAAAAAGACCGCGTTGGTGGTGAGGCTCGATACCGCCACATCGACGTCATTGCTGAATCTGCCGGCCCCCGCCAACGGAGTCGTCCACCCCACAGGAGTGAAGACAGGTATTTTGGAAGCCGGACGCACAATCCGCCGGAGCGAGTTGTTTTTCATGTCAGCGACCACGATCGCTCCGTTCAAATCGACGGCCAGTCCCATAGGTTCGTTAAAACTCGCTACCCCAGGAGCGCCGTCCACCTTGCCGCGGACATCCATCTGCCCGGCGTAGATGCTTGTCGTCCAACTGTTCGTACGGCCAGGCAACGCGTTGTAAACGCGCCGGATGACGTGTCTGGCGGCGTCGCTGACCAGGAGGCCCGTGTCCCCTCCCAGCCACACCAAGCCACGCGGCTCTGCCAGATCAGCCTCATCCGCCAGGCTCAGTGGAACCGCGTGAACGCTCATATCCGGCTCGATCACTTTCACGTCATGGGCAAGGGCGTCCGCGACAAAGAGCCTTCCGCCTTCTCCGAACGCGAGAGCCGTAGGCCATTTGAAGCCGGTGGCGTAGGTGGTAACGACACCGCCCGGGGTCATCTTGCGGACGACTTTGTTGCCCGAATCACCGATGTAGATGTTTCCTGCGGCGTCCATGGCCAGACCGGAGGGCGGACTGAAGAGAGCGGCGGTGCCCACCCCAACCACCCAACCCCACCTGGCCCCCCCAAGAAACGAAAC
>ORJL011069940.1_pt1 | contig 26338 bp, 25 predicted proteins | sample 1779941 | NCBI WGS metagenome assembly ORJL01 (sample SAMEA104232317, study PRJEB22302) | groundwater metagenome | biome: forest; feature: aquifer; material: groundwater | place: USA | collected 2011-08-07 | depth 5.8 m
GTTTGGTCGTATCCAAGCGCGATGGTATCCGGCTGACATTTCCGAAGGACGCTCCAGCGGTTGAGCTCGGAATCTCCGGGAATAATTTCATCCACCAGTCCGCTCTCCGCGAGGTCTTTTAATCGCTTCTGGAGCGGGTGTCTTGGTGGATGTCGCTTGAGGAGTTCAATCACCGCGTCATCCGCGACGCAGGCAATAAGCTGACTTCCGAGAGAACGCGCCTCGTGGAGGAGAAAGCGATGTCCGTCGTGGAGACCGTCAAACGCGCCGAACACGAGAATAGTTTTCTTCCGTTCCATGCTTTCAGTGTAACAAAAAGACGGTTTAAGTAAAAAAAACGGGAGGCGCGCACGAGTCAAATGCGGCCTCCCGTAACCCTAACCAACTGGAACAAGATAAAAGGGGTCGGTAAAACTCCGATTGGAGGTACGGGAGGAAATGGGTTCCCCCGCAGGTTTGGGTAGTGGGAACGACCCGGAGAGATACCGACCCCGAAATTCCTTTCTATAGTATACATGTCTTTCTTTTGTTGTCCATAGTGTGTGAGAAGTAAAGAAAAAACCGCCTTCGCTCCGATGGATTGATTCATCGAGCGAGGGCGGTGTGGGAGGTTGTGGTCTTACCTCATCCGACTCGTTCCGCATACTTTCGGCGGTGGGCAGTTTGCGGGAGGTTTTGTGGCTGTGGAGAGCTGTTGTGTCATGCAGTTTGAACTGCAGTAGTACGCAGTGCCGGCATGGATCAACTGCTCCGCCGGCTTCCTTACAGCGCACTTCCACCTGCTACAGGGAACTTGTATCACGACTTTCATGTTTTTAGGATAGGAGGTTTGAGGTTTACCAGGCATCATGAACGCTAAGCACCTTGGTTTACGAAGAACACATTTTTACATCCCGTTTTCCGAAACGGAAAAACCGGCTCGTCACCATGACTGTTATCTTGTTATCAGGGTGCCGACATTTTAGGACCATCAATCAGTATATTCAGACGAGTGTTGGCGTCAAGAGTCATGAGGTGAGACGGTAACTGTGCATAACGTCCTATGCGGTTGCGGTAACACGCGATATACTATATCTATAAAAGGGTCGTTGTTCTCCGATTTTTAATAGGTCTTTTTATGTTGTTTATATGAAAGTAAGAATTCTTTCTGTTGTAGTAGCGTTTGTGGGAGTAACGGTGGCTACGGGGTGTGTAGCTCCCGATGTGTTCGCGCAAGAGGGTTCCGTACCGCCCCCTCCGTCAGATTCAGGCGGTTCAATGCCTCCCCCTCCATCTTCAGGTGGTGGAAGCGGGGGAGGAATGATGCCCCCTCCTTCCGGTTCAGGAGGGTACCGCGAAATGATGCCACCTCCACCGGAGCCCGGTGGCGGAGGAGATAGGATGATGCCTCCACCACAAGGTCAGGGTGGGGATTTTCGAGGAGGAGCTCCAGGAATGCCTCCCTCCGGCTATACCGGCGAATTCCGTCCCGAAGGAAGACCGTTTCAGGGAAAAGTGATGCCACCACAAGGACAGGGACAACCCTTTCAGGGCGAGTTTAGGGGTGAGCAGATGCCACAAGGTCGTCCGTTTGGAGGAGATTCGGACGATAATTCTCGCGGATTTGGAGGAGGACCCGAGTCGGGAGGTCAAGGTATGATGGGTGATTTCAGAGGGTTCGGCGGAGACGGAAACGAAGGCGGATACGGAGATGATCAAAATCGAGGTCCGAACGATGAAGAGATGAATCAAATGCAGGAACAGCGTGAGAAGCAGATGAGAGGAGAACAGTTGAAGCAGATGAAGCGAGGGATGACTGGGCTGGAACAGGGGCTCAAGCAGATCAAACGAATGACTGCCAGTCTTACCAAGAAAGGCATTACGGTTCCATCAGAGGTCGCGAGTTTGGTGTCCGAACTTACCGCCGCGCTTGAAAAGGTGAAGAACGCAACCGAGTTTACCGATGAGGTTGAAGGCGCGATGGAGGTCATTCAGGACAAGGGACAGGACCTCGGTGATGTGGGGCAGAAACTGGGCATACTTGAACAGCTCTCACAGATGACGAAGCAGGTTGAGAAGGAGTTTGCTCGGATTGACAAGGAGGTGGTGAAGGCGAAGAAAAAGAAAGAAGCGAGCCAGTATCCGGAAGTTGTAACAAAGATAGAAGGGCAGGTTCGCGCGTTGAAGGAAAAGTGGGCGAGCGTGAAAAGCTCGGCGGTCGCGGATGATTCCGACCATGAAGACCTACGCGACGGAATGGAGGAGATTTTTGAGGAGGTTGGCGAGATTCGGAAAGCTATCGGATTTTTGCAACAGCTCGGTTCCATTGCTAAGATGATAAAATCCGGAGAGAAGGAAATCGCCCAATTTGAAAAGGATATTGTTCGCCAAGAAAAGGCGGGGAAGAATGTCGCGAAACTTCGCGAGCTCCTCACTGAAGGAAAGGCGAAAATTGCCGAGATGAAGACATTGAGCAAAGACAGCAACGCCGACCCGGAAGATTTCTTTGACCTTATGCAAGAGCTTGAACATATCCGAAACCAGGCGGTAGCGGAGTTTGACCGGGTGAACGGGAAGAATTCAGGCAATGAGCTTACCGGTGCCGTCATTCAGTCACTGCAGTTGAGAAGGATGGGATTGTAAGAAGATTCCAAAACCGCCCCTCGCGTCCGCGAGGGGTGGTTTTTCTTTCCCACACTCAGTGGAGTTTCGGCGAGGTTGAACCTCGCCGGCTTCTTTTCGTTGTTTTTGCAAAACGGGACATTTTTGCTATGATAGCTGTCAGGGATAGATAAGTTTCTTTGAAATTGTAATAAATGACAATTAAGCTCCGCGGTGGCGCAGTGGTAGCGCAGTCGCCTGTGGACGTGGTTTTTCGTGATAAAATTACGCTATTAACATGGCTAAGCGAGAAACAAGAACCTATGCTGACCGACGAGAAGTATTATTGAAAGCTGTTGTAAAGCGGCGAAAGAAATTAAAGCTTCTTGCGATCGAATATAAGGGTGGCAGATGCCAAGTGTGTGGATATGATCGCTTTTCAGGTGCATTAGAACTGCACCACATCAATAAAAAAGAAAAGAGCTTCGGAATTGGTGATAAAGGATATACCCGCGCTTGGGAAAAGATAAAAGTAGAACTTGATAAATGTATTTTACTTTGTGCCAATTGTCATCGAGAAGTCGGTGGCGGCATAACGCAGCTTCCAGATGAAAGTCTGGTTGGGAAACGAGGTGAATTCGGGGAAATCCTGAAAAAACAAAATTCATGGATAAGAATTAGGAAGGACAATCCCGAGCCAAGTCCCGAGAGTTAATCGAGGGAAAGGTGTAGAGACTATCCCGCAAGGGAGTACTCCACGAAAGTGGCGGAAGCGCCTCGCTCCTAACCTCCGAAATCTTTTCGGAGTATGGAGATGATATAGTCCGTGCCATTGGTAACAGTGGATAAAACGTAAGCGATTGGTCGCAGGTTCGAATCCTGCCCGCGGAGCTTAGGTGTCATTAATAAGAAAACAGCATCTTTAATCGGGTGTTGTTTTCTGCTACCTAAGTTCCGCGGAGCAAAATGTCTGCGCGCATTGCGTGTATGATTCGAAGACCTTCTCCCATATTTTTGATCCCGAACTTGTTGAAGGAGAGAAAATGGGAAAGGTGTACGCCGAGATTTTAAAGGAGTAAAACGACTATTAAGATTCAAGTGTGGTTTCGAAGAAAGCTACCTGACCCAACCCAGTAGGGGTCGAAAAGCGTACTCGCGGTCCTACCCTAAATTTAATTAAAATCAGAACACACTTTTCTCTGTTTAATCTACTCGCAGAATTCCCCGTAGCTTTGCTACGGGGATGAATGCGGAGAGAGGGGGAAGGGGGTCGGGGAAACGGGAGTTTCCCCGTGGCGGAAAGCAGTGAGTCTGCGAGCGTTGAAAACCGAGGGGTTTTCAAAATAAATCCCGCTCGCCTAATACCCCGTCAGCTTTGCTGCGGGGATATGGACGAGCGGAATTTATTCGTGTCCCTATTATCCTCTATCACTTTCCGATAGATGCTTGTATGTACTCATGCAACACATTTTACTTGAGTGTTGCACGTGGAGTTAGAACTGGCGGTGTTGAAATGTCGTTTGGTTATCCACATGTTAGGTTTGTTTACATTCCTCCGCCAGATGTAAGCAAACTGGCCTACTTTGTTTACATTTTGAACTGGGACCGGCTTCAAAGGCACTTTCCAGTTCACGTTTCCACAATGATACAAAAGTGTCATATTGTCGAAACGTAGGATATTTATCCAAAGCCTATTTAGTAAATACCCCGAAAGAGCCATATTTTAGGGATAAAATGTCTATCTAAAGGCTCTATATCACTACGCTGATATAGTGATATCCCTTCATTATCAGTCCGGCAAACCTATTGCTTTTTCCCTTTAAGCATATTATACTATCTGTACTATGTTAAAAAGGGATAATAACCATAGTATAACATAAATATTATGCTAAAAACCACAGTTTTCAAGCAAAAACAGGACAAGGAGAGACTTCTCTCCATTCCGTACATAGAACGAACCAAGGAAAAAGATGCTCAAAAGTGGCTGTATTCTGATTTGATAAAAGTTATTCTCGGTCCTCGTCGAGCCGGTAAATCGGTCTTTGCCCTGATGCTTTTGAAGGGACAGTCTTTTGCTTATTTTAACTTCGATGACGAGTCGCTTCCCGGAGAAGAAAAGATTGATCTCGATGAACTCATGACGGAGTTGAAGCTTGCATATGGTGACACAAAATATATTCTTTTTGACGAAATACAGAATCTTCCAAACTGGGAACTATTTGTGAATCGTTTGCACCGCGCTGGGTACAATCTGGTATTGACCGGTTCCAACGCATCTCTCCTCTCAAAAGAACTCGCCACACATCTTACCGGAAGGCATATTCCTATAGAAATATTACCGTTTAATTTTACTGAAGTTCTGAAAGCAAAACAGTATGAAGTTACGGCTGACAAACTTTCACTTCCTGAAGAAAAAGCAAAGCTTCTGGGAATTTTAAACCAGTATATGACTAGCGGTGGATATCCGGAAGTTATTACAAAGGGTGTCGATCCACGCGGGTATCTCGACGTGCTCTTTGATGCTGTTCTTTTTAAAGACGTAGTGAAGCGTCACAAAGTGCGTTTTTCCGAACAGATAGATAGTCTCGGATCATACTTGATAAACAATGTCTCCAGTCAATATAGTCCAAAGAAACTTGCAAATGTTTTGGGCTTCAAGAGCCAAGTTACTTTAGAAAAGTACCTCGGCTACCTCATGGAGAGCTACTTAATTTTCCCCTTGAGCCGTCATTCGACAAAAACTGGTATGCGACTACGGTCATCTAAAAAGACGTATGTTGTTGATAATGGATTTGTCACTGCAAAGGCCGTACAGCATTCTCCGAACACTGGCAAACTCATGGAGAATCTTGTTTTCACCGAGCTTGTTAAAAAAGGTAATCAGCCGGGCCGTGAATTGTTCTACTACAAAACTCGCAATGATCGAGAAATAGATTTTGTGCTTAAAAATGGATACAAAGTGGTGGAGCTGATACAAGTCTGTTATGACATCAAGAATCCGGATGTCGAAGAGAGAGAAGTGAAAGCTCTTGTTGAAGCAGGAAAAGAGTTGAATGTTTCCAAACTCACCGTGCTTACATGGAATGACACACGTGTAGTTAAAAAAGATAATCTGGATATTCAATTCAGGCCGTTCTGGGAATGGCTTCTTGAGGATACGCAAATTTCTTAAATATTATGCCAAAGGAAATCGCCAACAAAACTAAAAAAGAAATTCACCCCCACACCAAATTTATGAATTACACATACGTTTTAAAAAGTAGAAAGGATTTACAGTTATACATAGGTTCAACGAATGACTTGCGAAAACGATTTAGGCAGCACAATAACGGGGAAGTTTTTTCAACAAAATCACGGCGACCATTTGAGCTTGTTTATTATGAGGCGTACAAGGCAGAAAGCGATGCGCGTAAGCGTGAACAAAGTTTAAAATTAAGAAGCCGGGCTTTTGCACAGTTGAAAAAACGAATTGAAAATAGTGTAAAATAATTTGGTGTGGGGGCTTGCCGGCTAAATATATATGAAAAATATTTTTAAATTAATAATAGCGATTACGATATCCGAGATGGCGGGAGTGATTAGCGCATTTTTCACGACTCCGTCAATCGCTGGCTGGTATGCAGGGATCGTGAAGCCGGCTCTCAATCCTCCAGCGTGGGTGTTTGGACCGGTCTGGACGACGCTATTTGCGCTTATGGGCATCGCGGCATTTTTAATTTGGCGTGAATACGACAAATTAACCCTGAGCGAAGTCGAAGGGCTGGTTATCCAACGCAAGAGGCAAATAAAAATCGCCCTCGGCATATTTCTCGGCCAGCTGGTTTTAAACACGCTTTGGTCAATTATCTTTTTTGGTTCGACTTCGCTCACCATATACGGTCTTAATAACATCGGAATCGCATTTATTGAGATCATATTCCTCTGGCTCGCCATCCTCGCCACGATCATTGCGTTTTATAAAATCTCCAAACCGGCCGCATGGCTTCTCGTACCATATATCCTATGGGTAAGTTTTGCCTCTTATTTAAATTATTCCATTTATGTTCTCAATTAACATACTTGATACATTCGGACTGTTTGTATTCATCGCTGGTTTTGTGATCGGCCTTGTGTGATTAATCGTAACTGTTACCATTCTCTCAAGAAAAGGATATGACCCGACTTAAATTATTCAATCTGTAACTAGGAATGCCCGCGCTCCTGCGCGGGGTGGTCAACGAGTATGAAAATTTACAAATCTTTCGATATACCGCCTTTATCGGATGAGATTCATGAATATGAAAAGGAGGTTAAAGAGGATTCTGGGGAGATTGCCGTAAATGGACTGAATGATTCGGCCGCAACAAGGGCTCGCGAAAAACGCAATCGCATAGATGGTGTTTTTGATCCTGCTCGTCAATTGCGAGAAATTCGTTCCGCTCCAAATCCACAAGTAGCCTTACAGGAATACCGTGATAAACTATCTTTTCAAAAGAAGGGTATGGCCTTGCTTTATGAGCAAATTGTCTTTGAGGTAAGAAGAAATCCTGACATCACATTGGAGAAAGTTGACGAGTTAATAGAGAAACATGGTGCGACCTACGGATTTACTCCGGCTCAAAAATCGGAAGTGAGATGGGTAATGCGTGAATTCAAGGATAAACACAACGCTGTTCATTCGACACGAGAAAATTACCCCGATGATTCAAAACTGTATGCCTACTTGTTTGCTCGGCCCCCTGTAGGAAGAGTTGAGATTGAGGAAGGTCCTCTCACTTTCTATATAAGATGTCATGATCAGAGGGATTATGCTTATATCTATAGCCAGAATTTTTTATCTGGTATTCCCGTAAGTGAGAGGGACGTTACAATTGCCAATGAAACTGGAGGGGTTAGTATAGGAAGTGCCATTCAGTCCGAACTCAGAGGGTGTATTATTGCGGAAAATGTTACACGTGCGTCTGACCACCATATAACTCACATTCATGAGGAGCAACACGCGATAAAGCGCCTTTTTAGTTCCAGCGCGAAAAAGGTGGAAAATTATTACTCCATTTTTGAAGCTAAAAATGACAGCGAGCTACGCGCTTGCATAGAAAGAGAATTTCGGGCGATACGAAGAACACACGAGCCACGAACTGCGGATGAGATTCTTGCCTACATGAAGACTGCACCAATAGGAGATTTTACCAATTCAATTGAAATTGAATCCGAATATCAAGGAAACAAAACTGCTAGTGGAATTTCTGGCGAATATGTACTTCAAACCCTTATGACTCCTAAAGAAAAAGGTGGCCTGTACGATTATTTTAGAGATGAAAAAGAACGCCTTATTCGCAGATTTCTCAGAGACTTGGGAGAGGAGAAAGAGCGCATCATTAGAAAATCGGCAGAGAGAGTCTTCGTCAATGAGTATCAAGAGTTGATTCGGCAAGGGATACGAGTCTTCAAGATATTACTCCAGCGTGGATTTTCAGTAGAAAGAGTAATTGGACTTCTTACAAGCGAGCCGTTGCAAAAATGGCAAAAGGTAGTTAATCGACATTATGGACATGCATAACAAAATGTAGAATAGGGACTGTCGTCATTCTTTTCGGGATCATTTTATGGTCGACTGTCTGATTTTTATATATACTATTATCAATTGTTGTATAAAACTTATCAGACAATCAACGAGGATTAATCGTGACTATCGTTATATTTCCCATATTTCCTCTGATCAAGATAATTATGAACAGTAAACAAAGAACGACTGAAACATACGACAAAATCGCTTCCGGCTACAGCGCGGGTCATTTTGCTCATTTTTGGATTGAAGAATTTGATTTTTACAAAAGCATCATACATGGAAAAAAAGTAATTGACCTCGGTTGTGGAGCCGGACGCGACGCCACCGTTTTTGTGGAAAATGGTTTTGACTATACAGGTATAGACGCTTCCGAAGGGATGTTAAAGGTAGCAAGAGGGAGAGTGCCAAAAGGAAGATTTCAAACAATGGATTTTAGCAAAACCATTTTCCACGATGGAGAATTTGATGGATTTTGGGCGGCCGCCAGTTTTTTACACATACCCAAAAAAGATGTTCCCGAAGTCTTACAAGAAGCAAAAAGAATAACCAAAAATGGTGGCGTCGGCTTCATTTCCGTCAAAGAGAGAAATGGAATGGACGAAGGAATGATAGATGAAAATAAGTATGGCGGAATAAGTCGGTATTTTTCGTTCTACACTCAAGACGAGTTCAAAAACCTACTTGAGCAAAATGGCTTTTCTGTGGTTAAAATGAGTACACACATTGAGGATGACGAACGAAAAACAAACTGGCTTTGTTATTTCGTAAAAATATAAGAAAAAATTAATCGTGACTGTCACCATTCTCTTTAGTGAATGGAGGGTATTTAATCATGCTCATTCACTTGTAACTAACACAAAGGATTTCGCGTTTGATTAATATGACTGTTTCTAAGAAAAAATTCGTTATTCTCTTCATTATTTCTGGGTTCGCCTTTCTTTTTATTTCTACTTCACTTTTGGGATCAACAGGCCCCCGAGGATTCCCTAAGCACCCAGACTCTTTCCTCCGAACGGCGTCACTGGAGCCATGGAAGAATGCCGTATCAACAATTCTATTACCTATAAAAATTGTTTTAATCGGACCATTGTTGCTTTCTACCGATTTTTTGAGGGATGATCCGCCACCTCCATTTATTGGTATCTATCTCATCTTCTACTGGACTATTCTTGCCTCAATTATTCACTATCTTTTAAGTAGAATAAAACGCTCTTAACTGATCACTGAATGTGATAAAATTCACATTTGGATATGGTGATATGACGATAGTTCCAGAGGACAACTACTTGGGTCATTGCCGTTATTGACGGTATTGTGGATATAATAAAGAGTAAGAAGAAAAAATACTAATCCTTAGTTCGAGTTAATTATCACCAACTATGGAAATCACAATTTTTTTGGCAAAGTTTTGGGGCAGTCTTTTTATGATTCTCGGTGCAATGTCTATTGGCGTAAAGCTTTTAGGTAGGATTATAGAATATACTGAAGATAAGACTATCACCATATCTACTGGCTACATCACTTTCCTTTTGGGTTTGGGGACAGTCGTCGCACATAATATTTGGGTCGCCGACTGGCGAGTTGCTATTACGATTTTGGGCTGGGTTACTTTATTCAAAGGAATTGAGAAAATTGGTTTTCCTGATCGGGTCAACAAAAAAGCTCAGATGTTCAAGGGTAGTCAGGTACTATGGGGTGGTATCATTTTCCTTATTGGCGCTTTCATCTTTTTGATCGGTCTCTAAACAAAACAAATTCGAACTTCCTATAGCTATTGGTGTATCCCAATATAGTTCTGAACCGCCATCTCAGGAAAAAGCCCTAAAATAGGATTAATCGTGACTGTCACCATTCTCCTTCTCCCTTATTTGGGGCGATTTTTATCGTGAGAAAATGGGAAAGGTGTACTGCGACAGTAAGTCGGGAAACTCCTCCCCGGAGATATCACTTTGCAGTATTACAACACGATTTCCGCTATGTAACCACGACGACCTTTGTAATAAATATGAGTCTCGTACGACTTGGTGTATACAATCGGTGGTTTAACATTTTCCGTAAGCCGATATGAATACGAAGAAAGAACCAAGAAAGATATTAATAATAGAGGATGAGAGGAGTCTCCGTGAAGCCATAACAGACATCCTTCAACTCAAGGACTTTTTACCTCTTTCAGCAAAAAACGGCAAAGAAGGAGTAGAAATAGCTCAGAGAGAACACCCTGATCTCATTTTGCTTGACCTCATTATGCCTGAGATGGACGGTATGATTGCATTCAAAAAGATCCGTGAAGACGCGTGGGGAGAGAAGGTTCCCATTATCATCTTAACGAATCTAAGCGCAACCAATGAACAATTTATGACGACACATGACCCAACCTATTATTTGATCAAATCGGACTGGAAACTCCACGCTATCGTAAGGAAGATAGTGGAAATCTTGGATAAGTAAATATCACATGAACAAGAAAAATACTTCATCGGTATCTAACGACATAATCCTCAATCTTAAAATTTTGGCGGAGGAAAAAGAAGTCGTGAGACGAAAACTTGCCGTGACGGCGGCAAAACTCGCGGCTACCGCCGAGAAACTTGCCGTGACTGCCAAAGAGAAAGAAAGTGTTAGACGTAAACTGGCTGTAGCTGCAAGAGAAAAAGAAAGTGTTAGGCGCAAACTCGTAATAACCGCTGCCAAACTTGCGGTTACCGCCGAGAAACTTGCCCTGACAGCTAAAGAAAGAGAGAGCGTGAGGCGGAAGTTGGTGGTAACGGCGGCAAAACTCGCGGCTACCGCCGAGAAACTCGCCGCGACGGCAAAGGAAAAAGAGATTGTCAGACGCAAGCTGGCGGTAACGGCGGCAAAACTTGCTATAACAGCCGAAAAATTAGCTACTACTGCCCAAAAACTCGCGGCTACGGCTGCTAAACTCGCGGCCACCGCCGAGGAAAAGGAAAGTGTTAGGCGTAAACTCGTAGTGACCGCCGAGGAAAAGGAAAGTGTTAGACGCAGATTGGTGTTAACGGCGGCAAAACTCGCAGCCACCGCCGAAGAGAAAGAAAGTGTTAGGCGCAAGCTCGTGATAACCGCTGCCAAACTCGCGGTCACGGCAGAGGAAAAGGAAATGGTAAGACGTAAGCTTGCGGTGACAGCGGAGGAAAAAGAAAGTGTAAGGCGCAAATTGATACTGACGGCAGAAAAGCTCAAAATGTCGTACAAAACACTTGAAAGAAAAGTCCTTGAACGAACCAAGGAGCTTGCCGACGCAAAGGCAAAAGACGAGGCAATTCTTGCAAGTATCGGTGATGGACTGACAGTCGCGGATGAAAAAGGAAAACTTATTTTTTCCAATAAAAACGCCTCAGATATTTTGGGAATCGGTGTGGATCAAAATATACCTGAGAAGGAACAAGAGAAGCACGGAGTATTTGACCCCGTGACTCTCAAGATGCTTCCTGCCGATCAAATACCGCTTTTTCGTGCTACCAAAGGTCAAACTTTGGATAAAGTCCCGCTCTTTATAAAGAATTCGCGGGTACCGGACGGAAAGTTCATAAGCGTTACCGCGACACCTATCTTGTTGAATGGGAAAAGTGTTGGAGGAGTTGCGATCCTCCGCGACATGACCAAAGAAAAAGAAATCGATAAAACGAAAACAGAGTTTGTTTCACTCGCTTCACACCAACTTCGAACCCCGCTTTCCACCGTCAACTGGTACGCCGAAATGCTCTTGGCCGGAGATGTCGGAGAACTGAATAAAAAACAAAAGAAATATCTCGATGAGGTATATCGTAGCAATCAACGAATGGTTGAGCTCGTGAACGCCCTCTTGGATGTTTCCAATCTTGAGCTCGGAACATTTGTAATCGAACCTGAGTCAACCGATATCTGCAAACTCGCGCGCAGTGTAGTAGATGAGCAAAAACCACAGATTGATACCCGAAAGATAAAATTTATTTTTTCGTGTAAGAAGAATATCTTAATCATAAAGGCTGACCCGAAACTCCTGAGAATGGTCATTCAAAATATTTTGTCAAACTCAGTGAAATACACACCCGAAGGTGGGAAGATCAAATTGTCTATTTCACTGGTGGCCAAGAAAAATATACTATTAAGAATTTCCGATACCGGGTATGGTATTCCGAAAAAACAGCACGGGGAAATATTCACCAAACTGTTCCGCGCTGATAATGTGAGAGATAAAGATACCGATGGAACAGGTCTGGGGCTCTATATTGTAAAATCAATCGTGGAAAGGTCCGGTGGTAAAATATGGTTTGAATCACCGGAAGAAAACCTTGGCACTAATTTTTATGTGTCATTGCCCATCAGGGGAGTAAGTAAAAAAGCACTTGATTAACCTAGAAAGATTATAATCACATGGAAACACCACAAATAAAAAAGAAAACCATCCTCGTCGTAGAAGATGAACGGCCACTTCTTGAAGTGGTCAATGAAAAACTCAAAAAAAACGGTTTTGATGTAATCAATGCCCGTAGTGTTGATCAAGTCTTCGATACCATACTTGATTCAAACGGTTTGGGTATAATAGCCGCCCATAGTATAACGCAGGCTTTGGACCACCTCGAAGACTTGGAACAAATCGACGCTATTTGGCTTGATCACAATCTGGTGGGCAAGGAAAATGGTATTGATTTCGTGAAAAAGTTAAAAGCTAATGGTGGTAAATGGAAGCATATTCCAATTTTTGTAATTTCAAACTCCGAAGGTCCAAAAACAATAAAATCTTATATAAGCCTCGGTATAAGTAAATACTATATTAAAAGTAATCATAGACTTGATGAAATCATCAAGGACATACATTCGTCTTTAAAATATCAAAGCAAGGCAACCATTAAAAAATAAGTGGTAGCGTGAGGGAAAGGGGAAATAGGACTGGGAAATAGGGATTGTCACGATTGTTCTTGCAATTTTTCCCTCCAAAGGACCAAGAAAAAGCCGCCCCGAAGGGTGGCTTGCGAGAAAAAGAACGATGCATGAGTGGCTTATGCCTGAGTCACAAACCCCTGTGTCATGCGGATAGTCTCCGCCAGTTGTTTCAAACGCGCTCCCGCTTCCTCAATTTCAGCGAGTGTCGCCGCAATCTCTTCAGAACTGCGATGCCGAACCAACCAGCGAAAGGTGACATGTGGTAGGTGGCTCATCATGGTAGTGTCGCCAGTAAGTCGGGCGACAAAGGCAAGCAGGTTGCCTCCATGGTCGCTCGGTTTCAACTCCCGTGCCCGCTTGGGGACAAGAGAAGAAAACTGACTGACGGCTATTCTCACCTTCACCAAACGAAGCCGAGGGTTTTTCTCCTTGAGGATTACGCTCTCGTATACATCGCTCTGAATTTCCGGAGAATACCGAAGAAGGATTTTTGCAATCGGTTTTGCCAATTGCTCCTTTTCCGGAGTCGGCGGACCGAGCAGTGCTTGCAGTTTCGGGATTAACCGTTGGTACGAGAGGTACTCGTACACCCAGGTCACCGTATGTCCGAACGCGTTTGCCAGTTGCTGAACCGTTCTCCCGCCGTCGATCTGCTTTTGAAGCGCATTGGAGATTTCCATCACCGTGTGCGTCTCTCTGTTCAAGTTCAGAACTACGGCTGAGAGGTGCTTATCCAACGGGTCGGCAAAAGGCGCGAGCACCTCAACCCGTACCGTTCGGATTAAAGCGAGCTTCGCCGCGCGCCACCGACGCTCACCGTCAACAATCTCGTAGTCTATGCCGGGAACGCCTATTACGGGAACAACGGTGATGGTGTCCATCTGGCTCATCTCAACCAGACTGTCTGCCAGTTCCGCAATCTGTTCCTGGTCAAACCATTTTCGTGGCTGTTCCGGGTCCGGTCGGATGCGCGCCGTTTCAACCAGAAGCACATGACCGACGAGGTCTTTGACCGCTTCCAATCTCGGCTCAACCGGTGGTGTTGCCACGATGACGACTGGCGGTTGCTCAGGTTTAGGATTTGTCACCTCCGCGGTCGGTGCCAATAATGGTGGCGTGTCTGCCGATGGAATGATTTTCCTCGGTTGCCCGTGGTCATTTTGATGCCCGAAGACGAAGTCATTCAGTTTTTCACGGACGAACAGTCGCATGGCGTGATCCACCTGCTGGTTGTGATCAAATATCCGGTCGGGGTTCACCTGATTGCCAACACGTACATTCTGACCAGTCATCTCCCAACGACCCTCGGCTTTGTACACCGCTTCAAACGGAAGTGTCTTTTTAATTCCACGCTGGGCGTCATCTTGGATAACCAACCGCGCCTGATACCTACGGCCTTGCTGATTGGTAATGGAAAACTCAACCGCTTTCAGGGTTACCAATCCATCAAGGTGGCTCGGACCCTGCCATTGATAGAGTAAAGGAGAATGCATAGTGCTTCCTTTTTGTTTGGTGTTTGTTGTCGTTTTCTAAGAACTCCTCCTGCAGAGGATTCTATACCCGCGGGCGGAAATGTCCATAGAATCGTCCAAGAAGTAAAAACCTTGCGCGCCAAGCAAAAACAAGTAAACAAGGGGCACCCTTGTCAAACAAGGGTGCCCCTTGTTTAGTCGGATCGGGGAATGGTGATCTTTGACCCGTTGAAACTGTTATTGAAGGGCTTGCCGAGCTATTTCTTTGTTTGTATGGTAGTATGGTGGTGTTATTAAGTAACTTAAAAAAGTATATGGCAAAAGAGAACTCGGCTTTTATGAAGCCACTCAATGTGAGCGCGGATCTCGCGGTGGTCGTTGGGAATGGGCCAATGCCCCGTTCCGAGGTAGTCAAGAAACTGTGGGTGTACATCAAGGGGAAGAATCTTCAGGACCCCACGAATAAGCGCAACATCATCGCCGACGCGGCTCTGAAGAAAGTGTTTGGCGGAAAAGATGTGGTGAATATGTTTGAGATGACGAAGCTTGTTTCAGTGCATCTTTCCTAGAGAGATACACATACAAAATACGAATTAAAGTCCAACGAATGGCTACGAATCCACATACCCCACACTCACTTCCGCCTGACGGTAGTCAGGGAGAGAGCTACTATAGCTCCGAGGGACTATAGTAAAACATTGTGCGTTCGTTCCGATATCAGCTTACTTTGTAAAGAATATGAAAGACTTTAGACCAAACAATAATTTCGGAGGCGGTAGTGGCGGTGGAAACCGTGGTGGTGATCGTGGCGGATTTAGAGGAGGGGGAGGCGGAAATTTTGGTAAGCGAGGTTTTGACGGACCGAAGCAGATGTTTGATGCCATCTGCGCGAAGTGCGGTAAGCCCTGCCAGGTGCCGTTTCGTCCGAACGGGGAGCGACCGGTGTTTTGTCGCGATTGCTTCGGCGACAGTAAACCGCAGGGTCAGGGTCAGCAAAATAATTTTCCGAGAAATGATTTTCAGAGGAGAGAATCTACCGCTTCGCCGGTCTTTAAGCCCGACAACAGTGGCGCACAGATTGCCGACATCAAGAGACAGCTTGACGCGATACATGCGAAACTTGACCGACTTCTCCAGAGAGCAGACGGTTTCAAGAAAGAAACGGTGAGCAACGCGACGGAGAAACCGTCGCTCGGACAAATGGTGTCCGATACCCAGAAGACCTCACCGAAAGAAAAGACGACAAAAAAAGGAGCCGGTAAGAAGAGGATTTTAAAAAAGAAGTAAATTTTTTGCGTAGTATGCTATTTGAAAGTTCCAATAACAAAACATCTGATCGAAAAGATTTTGCGGATAGCGCGGAGCTTCAGGGTAGAAAAAAAGAAGTAGGCGCCTCGGCGTTTTTGTCGGGAGCATGGATTAAACCGATACCCGCTAATAGTTCGGGAATACGGAATGGCACTCTCGTCAGAATTGACCAAGATTTCCCGGAGGTCGGAATAAGAAAGGGAGAAGTCCGTCCTGCCGGTGGCTTTTGACGGGGCGTCGGTTCGCATGGGAAGCAAAGAGGGACCTGCGTTTGCGTTGGGGGAACTTGTTGAAGCATGTGAAAAAACGAAGAGTCTCGCAATCGTCGGTCAACTTGACGAGTGGCTCAAGAAGTAGGCGTCATGCGAAAGTTGGTAACGGAAGCCACATCAATTACCCTGCGGAAAAACCCGCAGGGTAATTGATTGAAAGCGATTGTCGCAGGTATTTTGTTTACCAAAATAAAGTATTCATACCACCTATGTCTCGCGACGAAGTCATTTTCCGATTTGAAGAGGTCAGTTTTGAATACGGCCACAATAAACCCATTCTGGATGCGGTGGATTGTTCGGTGCGGCGCGGTTCAAAGATTACCATTATGGGACAGAACGGCGCGGGCAAGAGTACGATGTTCGGCCTCATCATCGGAGATTTGAAACCCGAATCGGGAAGGGTAATTATCGGACAGGGGGTTACGATAGCAACCGCCAGACAGGTGATTCCTCGCGCGGAACTGGACCTTTCGGTGCGTGAGTTCTTTCTTCGTTGTTTCCCGAAGAAAATCTATGACATTGACCCGAGAATAGATGAGGTGCTGGCGGTGGTGAATTTGAAAAGCCATACGAACGTGAAGTCCAGAATAGTTAAGACTTTTTCCGGCGGACAACAGGCGCGTCTGTTGCTTGCGTCCGCGCTTATCCAAGACCCCGACCTTTTGCTTCTTGACGAGCCGACGAACAATCTGGACAAGGCGGGCATCGCGCATTTGACCGAATTTCTCAAGAATTACCGAAAGACAGTCATCGTCATTTCGCATGACGCCGAGTTTTTGAACGAATTTTCAACCGGAGTGCTATATTTGGATATCTTTACGCGCAAGATTGAGCAGTACGTCGGAAACTACCACGATGTGTCGGAACAGATAACCGCCCGTGTGGAACGGGAAAACAGAAAGAACGCTCAACTGGCGAAGAAGATTCAGGAAAATAAAGATAAAGCGAACGTGTTCGCGCAGAAGGGAGGACAGATGCGTCTGGTCGCGAAGCGTATGCGAGAGAAGGCGGAAGAACTTGAGGAAGAAAAAGTTGATATTCGCAGAGAGGATAAGACCATTCGCTCCTTCACGATTCCTTCCCAATCGGAGTTTGTGGGTGAGATAGTACGCATCTCAGCGTTTACCACCATGAGCCCGAAAACGCACAAGCCGGTACATCGAGAAGCCGTTGTTTCTCTGCGCCGTAACCGTCACCTACTTTTGACGGGTCCAAACGGTATTGGTAAGAGCACTCTTTTGGAATCTCTCGCCGGGGGTAACGCGAAGGGAATCACTGTCGCTCCCGGTGTTCGTATCGGGTACTATCGGCAGGATTTTTCAACGCTCAACGTTGAAGACACGGTACATGATTCTCTACTCGCCGTCATGGACAAGCACATAGAAGAGCAAATGCGTTCGGTCGCGGCGGGATTTCTCATTACTGGTGAAATGATCAGGAGTCACATCGGTAGTCTTTCTGAGGGTCAAAAGGGACTGGTCGCGTTTGCTCGGCTGGTTCTCCAAAAGCCGGGACTCCTCATTCTTGACGAGCCCACCAACCATATTAATTTTCGTCATATTCCCGTTATTGCCGAAGCACTCAATAAGTACGAAGGCGCTATGATTTTGGTCAGCCACGTGCCGGACTTTGTCGGGAAGATTCGCATTGACGAGATTCTTGATTTGGAAAAATAAGGAAACACCGTTGATATATTTCGATTGCAGATGAATATACGAAAATACGAATTGAAATCCAACGAATGACTACGAATCCCATAGTAGTTGATTCTAGTGTCTTATCTAGATGATCGCTCAAAGGTAGTCAGTCTTTTTTTTACGGGGCGGGTGTGGGATGATAACTCTGATATGACTCAGGATGAGGCGTTCGCAATTCTCAAAACCGGAGCAAGCGTGTTTCTGACCGGCGAGCCGGGGAGCGGGAAGACGCACATGGTCAATCGCTATGTGTCGTATCTGCGCGAGTGCGGAATTGAACCCGCCATTACGGCTTCAACAGGAATCGCGGCGACGCACATCGGGGGGATGACGCTTCACTCGTGGAGCGGTATTGGCGTGAAGCAGAAACTTACGCCCTACGACCTTGACGCGATCGCGAGCAACAAACGCATCGTCGGTCGGGTGGGGAACACACGCGTGCTTATCATTGACGAGGTTTCAATGCTCTCCGCGCGAACGCTTTCCATGGTGGAAGCCGTGTGTCGCGAGGTGCGACAAAACCACGAACCGTTCGGAGGACTGCAGGTGGTGCTTGTCGGAGATTTTTTCCAGCTTCCACCCATTACCGCGCGAGACATTTCTCGTGATGAACCGGATGAGCTGTTCGCCACGGCGAGCAGGAGCGAGTTTGCGTTCATGTCGCCGGTCTGGCAGAAGACCAATCCTCTGGTTTGTTACCTTTCCGAACAGCACCGGCAGGAAGACGCGGCGTTTCTTGAATTTTTGACGGCGGTACGCAAGGGAGCGGTAGAGGAGCGACACAAGGCGCTCCTGCGCACACGCTACGCTCGCGCTCCGGCGAGCAACGCCGTTACCCACCTGTACTCCCACAATGCCGATGTGGACCACCTCAACGCCACGGAACTTGCGAAATTACAGGGAGCTCCCAAGGCATTCGTCATGGAGGGCTTCGGTCCCGACGCGCTCGTGTCCACGCTCAAGCGCGGTTGCCTCTCTCCCGAAACCCTGTCTCTCAAGGTGGGTGCGCGGGTTATGTTTACCAAGAATGACAATACGACCTTTCGCTTCGTGAACGGCACGATCGGAGAAGTGACGGGTTTTTCAAACGAAACGGGAATGCCGACGATACGAACACGTTCCGGACGTTCAATACTCGCGGAGCCGATGGAGTGGACCATACAGGATGGTGGCGTTATGCTCGCGCGCGTCACGCAGGTACCGCTCCGTCTCGCGTGGGCGATCACGGTGCACAAGAGCCAGGGGATGTCACTTGATTCCGCTCACATGAATCTTTCGGATGCTTTTGAATATGGCCAAGGGTATGTCGCCATCTCTCGCGTGCGGACGCTTTCGGGTCTTTCGCTCGCGGGATTGAATCGGCGCGCGCTTGAAGTTCATCCAGAAATAAGCGCCAAGGATAGGCACTTCCGCGCCTCCTCCGACGCGGCGCGCGAGAAATTTCGTACTCTGAAGCCGACCGAACTCTCGCTTATGCACGACAATTTCATCCGCGCGATAGGAGGGAAAAAGGGATCTGGCGCGCCCGCGAGACTACGTCGCGGAGCGAAAAAAGAAAAGAGAGATACGCTCGCGGTGACCAACGACCTCGCGCTGCAAGGTCTTTCCATTCAGGAAATCGCCGATGAGCGAGGTATGACCGTCGGCACTATATTGAACCACTTGGAACAGCTCGCTTTGAAGGGGACTTTGGTTCCCGCGCGCGACCTCGCGTATCTCGCGCGCGACCCCGACCGATTCGCCGAGATGGAGGAGGCGTTCAAAAAGAGTTATCGGAAAACAAAAGAGCTAAAACTTTCTCCGGTTCGCGCGATGTTGGACGATTCGTACTCGTTTGAGGAACTGCGCCTCGCGCGATTGTTTTTGGGACGGCAAGAAAAATGAAAACGCTGTGTTTCTCCGAATATTTAAGTATGCTACAACCTTTTGAACGAGAGGTCCGATATAGCTGTATGGTTGAAGATAGCGCTCTTTTTACCCATCCTGTGCTTTGACTTTCCGCTACATTAGTAGTTGTTACTTGTATACAATAACCTACGGCCGTTTGTTATTGTATACACCGAGGGAAGAGAGTGAACACACGGCATGCACATAAACGTAAATGATGAGATGGGAAATGTGCTAGTAATTGTGCAGGGAGTAAAGATTAAGAGCGACACCGCAGGGCGTTGAACCCTGCGGGTCGCACCGAGACCCTGCGCAGGAGCGCAGGGTGTCCTCATTCGCATGCGCCATTCGCTAAGCGTATCTACCATGAAACAAAAAGCTCGCTTTGTTAGAGCGAGCCGAGCAGAGTTGTTCACGGTCAGTTTGAAGGAAGAAAGAGCGAGCGTTCTATCCAGTTTTTTTGAATCTCTTTCGCGCGCGGTAAGCGGGATTTTCGGAATAGACATACCGCGGGTTATACTTAGAGCATTATGTTGCAACGAGCACGAAGTATAATGGTGGCGCACGAGAGGGGGATTTCAATCTTCGCTTTCGCGGCAGGATTTCTGTGGGACAGTTTGACGCTGACGCGGGTTGACCGCCTCTTTGACAACCTCGTTCTTGCTTCGTACCTTCTTGTTGTGTTTGTGAGCATCATGCTAACCCACGCGCATAAAGCCGGACGCTTTCAGGGTCCTTTATCGCGAAAGGGTGTCACTCTATTTCAGTTTTTGTTGCCCTTCGCGTTTGGTGGACTCTTCAGTGGATTTCTAATCTTTTATTTTCGTAGTGGCGAGGTGCTTGCGAATGCTCCGTTTTTGCTGGTGCTCGTGGCGCTCTTGGTTGGTACGGAATTCTTCCGCCACCACTACCAACGTTTTACGTTTCAATTGAGCGTCTTTTTCGTAGCTCTGTTTTCGTACGCGGTGCTTATCGTGCCGGTACTGCTCCGTCGGATAGGGGACATCGTCTTTCTGCTAAGCGGGCTGGTGGCGATCCTCACGTTTACATTTTTGGTCAGACTCTTGGCGCGGGTAGACCGCGTGGAGTACGAACAAAGTCGCCGAACTCTTTTTCCGATTATCGGCATTATCTACATTACGTTTAATTTTCTGTATTTTAATAATATGATTCCGCCCATTCCTCTCTCTCTTAAAGAGATTGGAGTGTACCATACGGTGGAGCGTGCTCCCGGAGGAGGATATTTTCTTTCGTATGAGAAGGCGCCGTGGTACGCGATTGGGCTGACAACCTCTCGCGTATTCCACCGTGGCGTCGGTGAATCGGCGTACGCGTTCAGTTCGGTGTTCGCACCGATGAATCTTTCAACCGACATCCGCCATCGTTGGCTCTATTTTGATTCCGCCAAAAGAGAATGGGTCACTGTCGCCATGATTCGTTTCCCGATCTCCGGCGGTCGCGACGAAGGATTTCGCGGTTATTCAGTGAAGGAGAATCTGCAAGTGGGGAAGTGGAGGGTGGATGTGGAGACTCTTCGGGGTCAGATCATTGGACGGTTTAATTTTGAGGTAAAGGATGGAGCTCCTCTCGCGATGAAAGAAGAAAAGCGCTAGGAAAGAAAACGCAAAGGTGGTAGTATGGTGTGATACTTTTATGTATTAGTAGCAGATTTAACTAGGCAGATCGCGCGATATACATGACCGCGATCTGCTTCTAACGGGATGAACAAAAAAGAAAAACATGCCAAAAAGAAGCAACGCAAGAAAGCCGGAAAGAGCATACAGGTACGGTATCGCTAAACGAATGAGTGAAGTGAGCTCCTATAGTTGTCGAGCTCTGTCAAAGAAACGTTATCATTTTTCTAAAAAAATATGAGTGAAATACCTTTTGGAAAAGAAGTTTATGAGCGACAGAATAGAGAGGGGAAATTGTACCGCCTCTATGTAGTGGAAAAATTTATTAGTGGAAGTTGTGGATTAGGTCAAATCGGTCTAACGAATGCACATGAAAGCCTCTTGAACGAACGGCAGTTTATTGCCTCATTGTTAGAAAATCCTGAAACAGCAAGTGAAGCAAGAAATATGGCGTGTGTTATAGAGGGAAAGCTCAACGAGCGTGTTGTGTATAGAGAAGAAAGCTCCTTTGCTAAATATGTTCCTAGTATGAATACAATACCAGCAGGTAAAGAAGAAGAAGTTGAATATTGTGTGACCACATATGCTCTCCATCAAGAAAACAAGCGAGCAGATGGTGAGATATATAGAGTCTTTTAGGGAGATAAACATACCTCGGGACTTGCCCGAGGGACTATATTTTGCTTTTGCGCTAAGAACGGTACCCTCTTGTCGCGAGGACTTTTGCATGGATTGCGCTAGACGTCAACATATGACTTAAAGTTGAAGGATGTGTTATAGTATTCACTATGTCATTTGAAGCACCAACCGTTGCTCCGCAACATTCGGAGAGAGACGACGATGACGAAGAGATAATTCCGAGAACTCGGGAGTCATCTGAAGCGTCTTCCGGTATACCGATTCCCGAATCCGCGGCGCCGTTTCGGGATATAGATCCTCGTGAACTGCTCAGTCAGCTTGTTGAAGGACGCAATCCAACCGAAGAGATTGATGTGGAGGGGGAGCGTGAACGGATTAAGGATCGTTTGGAAACGGTGGGAGAGGCACTCCATGCGGAAGGGTCGGCGGGAAGATCGGCATCACCGGAAGCAAAAACACTTGAAGAGGTACAACAGAAACTTCAAGCGGAGGACAAGAAACTTGATGTAGCGGAAGAGTTTAACGAGGTATTGGACAAATTCTCAACTCTTGATGAGGGGGAACTCCGTACCATCGCGGAAACCGGATTGGATAAAAACGGAAAGAAGATAGAGCACAACGGGAAACATCTTAATTCTAAAATTGCGAAAGAACTCGCCCACCTCGCGTCAGGAGGCGTCAAGCGTCTGACATGGGGAGCGCTTAAGGAAGCGTTTGCACTCGTGGACGCGGTGCTGAATGATGTTTTCTATCCTCTTAAAAAGATGATGCATCTGGAGGGGTAGCGGAATGGTTACGGTAATTTACACACGGCAGATGTGATGCGCCTTACTGGTGGAGGCGGGAAAGATGTGGTAGAATAGAACCATTATGCTTTCAGCACCGATGCAGAAGCTGTTCGTCGGTCTGCGCGAAGCGGGAAGCCGTTTTCGCGCGCGGGAGGAGGACGATTCGGTGATAAATGTTCACCGATTAACCGAACGCGCCGGCACTCTGTACGAGAAACTGCGCTACCTCGTTGATTACAAAGAAGAGCGTCACATCAGACGTAGCGCCATTGAACGCATTATCAGGCGTAAATTATTTTTTGAAGAAACCAGCGCGGATATCGGACTCGCGCTTATTCAGGAACTTATTGCCGGCGGTTATCTCGCGAACAATACTATCGCGGAAGGGGACGCGGGGCGGATAGATGCGATTATCACCAGATACCGGCTCTTGCAGAACGGGTGGTCGTTGTCATTTCGGGAGAGTCAGACGGCGAAACGCTTTTTGGGAAACCTATTGGGGAGTGAGATTGAGTCATATTTTTTTCCGCGCGACATTGAGGATTTGACGGCGCGCGCATTTGCCGAAGGTGTACGGGGAAGTCTTAAGGCGGAGCGGTTGGCTGTATCGGAGGACGCGCTTCAATGGCAGATACTCTTGTCCTGCTACCGGAGTCTTTTTAACGCCGATGATGAGGCACTGCGTTTTGTGTTCTGGAATACGGCGTATCCCGATTGGAATGTCGCGAACGAGGGGGAGGTCGCCGTAATCGCGGAATCTTCTCCCGGTGCAATCGCCGGTATTGAAGACGCTCTCAAACATCCGCTTGGTTTTCGGCTGATACCGAAACTTTCCAATCAGGCGATTTATTTTTCGCTCATCTATGAAATTATTCGCACGTATGGAGTAGAGGCGGAACGAGTGCTCTCGGATCCGGAGCTGTTATCGGAGTTTTCGCGCGCGTTTTTGGGAAAGCATTACCGTCAGCAGTTTCGGAAATCTCAAAACAACGCCCTGCGCGCGGTGCTGTACGTTTTTCTTACCAAAATTCTGTTGGCGGTAGCGCTTGAAATTCCCTACGCGCTCTATGTACTCGGAGGAATTACGAATTATCTTCCCCTCGCTTTGAACATCGTCATTCATCCGCTCCTCCTCATGACGGCGACGCTCCCTCTGCGTCCGCTCGGTGAGCGCAACACGAAAGCGGTCATTGCCGGTGTTGAGGCGGTGTGCCGTGGTACGACTCTTTCGCCTATCCGTATCAAGGCAAAAGAAGGAGGATTTCTGCAATCGCTGTTTCTCCTCGCGTACGGTTTGCTCTTCCTGATTGTCTTTTCCGCGGTGATTTCCGGGTTGCGCGCTCTCTCGTTTGATGTGATCAACATTCTGCTGTTTCTGGTATTTTTGGCGTTGGTAAGTTTTTTCGCGCTTCGTATTCGCAATGGAGCGAAGAAGTGGCGTGTTCGCGAGGAAGACGAACGACTGTCAATTTTGGCATTTAATCTTCTCATCTTGCCTATCATCCGCGTCGGACGCTGGCTTTCCCGCACCTTTTCCGCCATCAATGTGTTTGTGTTCGTGATGGACTTCATTATTGAGACGCCGTTTAAGCTGATTCTCAAGTTTTCCGACGCGTTCGTGGCGTTTTTACGGGAGAAGCAGGAGGATATATATTAGAAAAATTACAAATTACAATTTCCAAATTCCAATATTTTGAGAAGTGTTACAGGATTGCAGGATTACGTTTAACATTTTATTAAAGAGTTGAGTTTACAAGAGACGGGAGGGTTGTACCTAATACTACTTCTCGGTATCATTATGTTTGTACGAGTACAGGTGGTTCCTGAGAGTCGGAAAGAGAGCGTGATTTCCGAAGCGCCTGACCGATTCGTTGTGTCGGTTCGGGAGAAGGCGCAGGCGGGACTGGCAAACCGTCGTATGCTTCAGTTGCTTCGCGGTCAGTTCGCGGGAAAACGGATACGACTGGTCTCTGGACACCATTCACCTCATAAGATTATTTCAATTGAGTAATAGAGCGGTTCACCGCGTTTTCTATGAGACAAAATATCAAGGCGACCAATATCACGATTACCGATTCGGTGCGAGCGTATTTGGACAAACGTCTTCAGAGTCTGGAGAAGTTGATTGACTTTGAAGACCCGACGGTTCTTGTGGCGGTGGAGCTTGGACGAACTACCGCGCACCATCAGACCGGACCTATTTTCCGCGCCGAAATAAATATCTCGCGCGGGAGCGAAATGTTTCGTTCGGTTGCCGAGCGGGAAGATCTCACGACAGCAATTGATGAAGCGCGGGATGAAATGGCGCGAGAATTGGCATCGCGTAAGAAAAGAAAAGAATCGCTGTATCGTCGCGGAGGGCGAGTCGCTAAGACGTTACTTCGGGGTAGTTATGAGGGATTGCGGTCTTTGGGTAAACCGGCTAAGGTTGGGTGGAGGTACGTTAAGGAGTTGAAGTGGTGGAAGCAGAAGTGAAGCTTTTAGCTTCTAGCTGTTAGGAGATAACCATACCAATGTATGAATGATATCACTGGGTGCGATACCCTCGTATGATGCCACTTTTAAGTTTATTTGCTAGACTTACTGAAAGGTAATTCAGTTATTGGTTATTCAGTAATAAGTCATTTATCCATGAATCTATCAAATCCTTCCCATCGTCTCGGAGCACTTGTCTCTATTTTTATTGTTGTCGCCGTTGGCGCGTTTGTATATATGTCAGGAAATAAAACAACCGATACCTTAGGTAGCACGCTTAAAAAGTCGGTAGAGTTGCCGGAAGAAGGAACCGTTGTACCGGCGGAGAAGAAATCGGACGCGGTGTCCACAAGCGCGGTGTTCAAGACTTCATACGGCGATATTGAGGTTGTGTTTTTTGCCGACAAGGCGCCGAATACGGTTAAGAATTTTCTCTCACTCGCGAAGTCCGGCTTTTACGCGAACACCAAGTTTCATCGCGTTATAAAAGATTTTATGATTCAGGGTGGGGATCCGCTTTCAAAAGACGACGCGCTCATGGCTCGTTGGGGGACGGGAGGTCCAAACTATACATTCGCGGATGAAATTAACGACGAGAAGATCGTGCGGGGAGCGCTTGCCATGGCGAATGCCGGTCCGAACACCAACGGAAGCCAGTTTTTTATTGTAACCGCGGAATCTACTCCGTGGCTTGACGGCAAACACACCGTCTTCGGAAAGGTGGTGAAGGGACTGGATGTGCTTAATCGCATCGGCACGACCGCGACCGGCGATCGGGATATTCCGAAGGTGCCGGTTATCGTCAAGGAAATTGTTTTGAAGTAGATTTTTCTCCCGTTACTCTTTTACATAACACCCCCGCGTTTCTCGCAGGGGGTGTTTTCTTTTTCGGGGCGATACTCGGCATGGACCAATAATTACCGCACCTCTTTCAAAAAGAAGAACGCAGGAGCAGAGACACGCGTGCATTGACGAAGAGTATTTTATTGTGTACGATTTTCTCCGGACGTTCTACCTCCAGTTACCCCTCAAGTAGGACACTCTCTTGTTGATAATAGTAACTTGAAGCAGTCCTGAATCCAAGCACTTCTCTCGGTCGGTCATTTAAGAAGGAGTGAATTTCATTTAATTCTTCTTGTGTGACTGTACTAATA
>ORJL010228584.1_pt1 | contig 26317 bp, 25 predicted proteins | sample 1779941 | NCBI WGS metagenome assembly ORJL01 (sample SAMEA104232317, study PRJEB22302) | groundwater metagenome | biome: forest; feature: aquifer; material: groundwater | place: USA | collected 2011-08-07 | depth 5.8 m
CGACATCGATCGTGTCGCCGACTTCGAGCGGTCGCGAATTGGCGGGCGTGCCGGTCAGCAGGATATCGCCCGGCAGGAAAGTCATGTGGCGCGCCAGATCGGCGATCAGGTAGCCGCAGTCGAAGATCTGCTCGCTGACGGCGCCTTCCTGAACCATCTTGCCGTTCTTGTAGGAACGCAACGTCGACTTGCGCACGTCGACGCCGGACACCAGGCCCGGTCCGATCGGACAGAACCCGTCCATGCCCTTTACGCGCAACATGGAGCCCGCGTCCGTGTCGCGAAAATCATGGCAGCCGAAATCATTCGACGGCGCGAAGCCCGCGATGCAGTCCCAGGCCTCCTCGCGCGTGACGTTGCGCGTCACCTTGCCGAACACGACGGCCATTTCGCCCTCGTAGTTCACGTACTTGTAGCCGGCCGGCCGGATCAGCTCGCCGCGATGGGCGTTCAGCGCCGTCAGCGGCTTCTGGAAGTAGGTTGGCGTCTTGGGCGGCACCCGCGTGTTGTTGAACTCGTAGTAGCGCGAGATGTAGTTGACGTGCACACAGATGATCTTGGTCGGCACGCACGGCGGCAGATGGACGACGTCCTTCTCGTCGCAGGTCCGGCCGTCGGCGAAGACGATCTTGCCGTCCTCGAATTCCACCCAATGTTCGCTACCGTCCTTGATGACGTGGCGGATTTCCTTCCGCGGCCCCTCCAAAACGCTCATCCGACTGCTCCCTGCTTCTTCGCCTGTTGCCTACTTCTTCGCTTGTTGAATCGCCCGCCACACGTTCTGCGCCGTGGCCGGCATGGCCACGTTCCTGACCCCGAGCGGCGCCACGGCATCCAGCACCGCGTTCATCACCGCCGGCATGGCGCCGACCGTGCCCGCCTCGCCCGCCCCCTTGGCACCCAGCGGATTGTACTTGGTTGGCACCGGGTTGGACTTGATCTCCATGCTGCACATCGTGTCGGCGCGCGGCATGGCATAGTCGAGGAAGCTTGCGGTCAGAAGCTGGCCGCTCTCGCGGTCCCAAACGACCTGTTCGCTCAGGATCTGACCCACGCCCTGGGCCACGCCGCCATGGATCTGGCCCTTCAGCCCGATGGGGTTCATCACCGTGCCGACGTCGTCGACCACGGCGTATCGGTCGAGCTTCACTTCGCCGGTGTCGGGATCGACTTCGACCTCGCAGATGTGGCAGCCGTTGGGATAGGTGTCCTTCTGGCCGAGGTAGGTAGCGTTCTCGTAGAGACCGCCCTCGAAGCCCTTGGGCCATTTGGTCGGATTGAAGGCAGCCATCGCCACCTGCTTCAGCGCCACCGTCTTGTCGGTGCCGGCGACCTTGAAGACGCCGTCGGCGAATTCGATATCCTGCTCGCCGGCCTCGAGCAGATGGCCCGCGATCAGCTTGCCTTTCTGGATCACCTTGCCGGCCGCCTCGAACAGCGCCGAGCCGCCCAGTACCGTCGAGCGCGAGCCGTTGGTGCCCATGCCGAAGGCCACGCGGTCGGTGTCGCCGTCGATGAACTGCACATCGGCCGGATCAATGCCAAGCCGCTCGTTCAAGATCTGCTTGAACATCGTCTCGTGGCCCTGGCCCTGGTTCTTGGTGCCCATGAGAAGAGCCGCCGTGCCGCTCGGGTTGAAACGGATCTCGGCATATTCCGGTTGCGCCGTGCCGGCCGCCTGCTCGATGGCGTTGACGATGCCGAGGCCGCGCAGTCTGCCGCGCTTCTCCGATTCCTCGGCCCGCGCCGCGTAGCCCGCGACGTCGGCAAGCTTGATGGCCATGTCCATGTTCTTCTCGAACTGGCCACAGTCGTAGAACGGCCCGACCGGGCTCTGGTACGGCAGGGCCTCTTCCGAGAGCATGTTCTTGCGCCGCAGATCGACGCGATCGACACCCAGCTCGCGCGCCGCATCGTCGATCAGGCGTTCAATCAAATAGATTGCTTCTGGTCGCCCGGCGCCGCGGTAGGGCGCCGTCGGGTTGGTGTTGGAAAGCACGCCGACGACGTTGATGTAGGCCTTGGGTATCAGATAGACGCCCAGCACCGTGCCGATCATGCCGAACGGCGACAGCAGGTTGCGGTCCGAGCCGACATAGGCGCCGATGTTGGCCAGCATGTTGAGGCGCAACGCCACGAACCTGTTGTCCTGGTCGAGCGCCAGTTCGATCTCGCCGATGTTGTCGCGCCCGTGCTCATCGGCCATCACCGCTTCGCTGCGCTCGCAGGTCCATTTCACCGGACGCAACAGCTTGCGCGCCGCCCACAACGTCAGGCGATGCTCGATATACTGCCAGCCCTTGGTACCGAAGCCGCCGCCGACGTCACCCGAGATCACCCGCATCTTGCTCTCGGGCACCTTGAACACGTTCTGCGCCAGCATGTTGCGTACGCGGTGTGGATACTGCACGTCGGCGTAGAGCGTCATGCGATCCTCTCCGGGGTCGTAGACGCCCAAAGTGCCACGCGGCTCCATATACTGCGCGTGCACGCGCGTGATCTCGTAGCGCCGCTTGATGACCTTGACCGCACCCTTGATCGCCTCGTCGGTCGCGGCCTTGTTGCCGCGCTCGGTGAAACAGGAAATGTTGTCGGGGCAATCGTCCCACACCGCGGCGGCGCCGGGCTTCACCGTGTCGGCGGTCGAGGTCACGGACTTCAGCGCCTCATAGTCGATGTCGACCAGTTCGGCCGCATCCTTGGCTTCGGCCAGCGTGTCGGCAATCACCATCGCCACCGGATCGCCGACATAGCGCACGCGATCGGTCACCAGCGGCGGGCGTTGCGGTGCATACATCGGCTTACCGTCGGGACGCTTGCGCGGCATGTTGGCCTTGGGCATGCCCAACCCGTCGGCGGCCACGTCGTGGCCGGTGTAGACCGCGAGCACGCCGGGGGCCTTGCGCGCCGCCTCCACGTCGATCGACTTGATGATCGCATGGGCATGCGGCGAGCGCACGAACACCGCATAGGCCTGGCCGGGCAAGTTGACGTCGTTGATGTAGCGGCCCTGCCCGCGCAGCAGTCGCGGATCCTCGAACCGCAGCACCGGCTGGCCAATTCCATACTTGCTCATGACGTCCTCACTCCCGGCAATGGATCAACTCTGGCTCGACTAACCCAACGGTCCCATGAAGGCCGGGTCGGCGTAGGTGTCCGACATCGGCTCCAGGCTCTCGGGCCAGTCCTTGCCGACCTTGCGGCGCTGGTCGCCCGGGCGCGGCTTACCGTCCCAGCCGACGCGCTCCATGTAATAGTAGAGCATCAGGCAGTGGCCGGCCGGATCAAGGAAGTGCGCCGCATAGTCGACCCCTGGATACAACTCCGGCGGGACGGCATCCGTGAAGCGGACGCCGTTCTTCTTCAGGAACGCGACCGCATCGCGGAGCTGACGATAGCTGCCGACCTGCATGCCCATCGACGCCACCGACGTGTCGGGGTTCAGGCCCAACTCGCCGCGCAGCGCCTTCGGCAACAGCGACAGGCTGTGATGCTCGCCACCGTTGCGCAGATAGACGCAGCGATGTCCATTGTAGATCACCGTCTCGCTGCGCACGAAGCCCATCGTTTCGGTGTAGAAGGCTTCCGAGGCGCCGACATCGGCCACGAACAGGCTCATCGGGCCGATGTTGGTGACCTTGAACGGGCGCGGCAGGCACACGCCGGCCACGACATGCTGCTCGTTACCGCGATCCCGGATCGCGTTGCCTGCGTTGATGTCGATGCCCTTGGCGACGGCGTCGCGCACCTCCTGCTCTTCGGAGATCTGCGGCAGCCCGGGCTGTTCGCGGAAGGCGCGGTAGTACATGGCCTCAGGCTTGCTGCGGCCGTCCCAGCCGATCTGCTCCATGCCGTAATAGAGCTCGACCGTGTGGCCGTCGGGATCGCGGATATAGGTATGCCAGTTGCTGCCCGGCATATCGCGGCCGACCCGGCGGATCTCGACCTGCTTCCCGCGGAAATAGTCGGCGGCGGCGAACACCTCGTCCATGGTGCCGACCTGCCAGGTGATCTGGTTGACGGTGATGTCCTTGGACACCGCGTCGTCGCCGAAGATGGCACCCAGCGACTTGTGCGCCAGCAGGAAGGCGTGATGGTCGGAATTGTGGCTCATGAAGACGATGCGCGGGTCTTCCAGGCGCTTCGCCATCTCCTCGCGGCCAGGCACCTTCGAGAAGTCGCGCGTGTCGGTGACGCGAAAGCCGAGCAGCCGCGAATAGAAGTCGAGACCCTGGTCCATGTCGGCGACGTTGAAGCCGAAATGACCCAGCCGGCGGATCTTGAACGGCTGCGGATAGCGCAGGCCACCGATGTCATAGGTCGCCGCCTTTTGAAGTGCGTCCATGATGTCCTCCTACTTCTTCCCTCGCTTCTCGCCGCGCGGGGCGCGCGCATCCATCGTGAGCCCGGGGACTTCCGACGCGGCCTGCTCGACCGTTGTGCGGATATGCCGTTCGATCAGCCCGCAGGCCACATCGACGTCGCGCGCCAGCACGGCATCGCGCAATTCCAGATGCTCGTTCCGCCGCCGCGAGCGTGCGTGGATCATCGTCAGCCAATGATAGCGCCGTGCCTGGTCGAACAGCTCACTGCGGAAATGCAGCGACCACGGCGATGTGCAGGTCGCCACCAGCGAGTCGTGGAAGCGCTTGTGGCGTTTGCCCCACTCGCGCTTGACGCTCACCGGATCGTCCTGCCGGGGCGCGGCGAGCTTGGAAAGCAGGAAGTGAGAGCTCACGATCTCGGCTTCCCAGGCGTCGGTGCCGTGGCGGATCGCGTCGGCGAGCGTCCTGGTTTCGAGATAGACCCGCAGTTCCGACAGATCGAGGAAGTCGGCCAGCGAGATCGGCGCCACCTGGAAGCCGCGGCCGGCCTCGGTCCGCGCCAGCCCTTCCGACACCAGGTGCGACAGCGCCTCGCGCAGCGTGCCGACGCTGGTGCCGTAGCGTTGCCGCAGCTCCCCGAAACGCAGCCTCTGGTCGGGCTTGAGCACGCAGCACAGGATGTCCTCGCGCATCTTGCGCAGAACATCGAAGGTCGCCGCATCCTCGCGGCTCACGTCCTGGGGCGCAGACGTGGCGATCACGCTTTCCCTGGAACCGTCGAATGGCATCGTCAGGATCTTCCCCATGGCCTGCTCCTCAAACGCCCAGGTAGGCTTCGCGAATGTGCGGCTGCGTCAAGAGCTCGTCGGGCAACCCGGTCGCCACGATCCGCCCCTGCTCCAACACATAGGCGCGATCGGCGACGCCAAGCGCCTTGAGCACATTCTGCTCGACCAGTAACACGGCTGCACCGTCATCGCGCACTTTCGAAATGATCTCGAACATGTCGTCGACGATGGTCGGCGCCAGCCCCAGTGACGGCTCGTCGAACAGCACGATGCGGGGCCTCGCCATCAGCGCCCGGCCGATCGCCACCATCTGCTGCTGACCTCCCGACAGCTCGCCCGCGAGCTGCAGCCGCTTGTCGCGCAGGATCGGGAACAGGCCATAGACCCGCTCCAGAGACTGTTCACGCGCCGCTCGGGCCGCCGGCAGGTAGCAACCGATCTCGAGGTTCTCCTCCACCGACATCTTCACGAACAGGCGCCGCCCCTCGGGGACCAGCGCGATGCCGTGGGCGCAGTAGTCATAAGGCTTGACGCGCGCCATATCGGCGCCGTCGAACTCGAGTTCGCCCTGGCGATAGCGCAACAGGCCGGCGATCGCCCCGATCAGCGTCGTCTTGCCTGCGCCATTGGGACCGATCACCGACACGATCTCGCCGGCATCGACCGAGAGCGAGACGTCCCAAACCGCCGGTGCATCGCCATAGCCGATATGGAGGTTTCGCGCTTCAAGCAGCATAGGCTTTGCCCAGATAGATTCTGATGACGCGCGGATCGCGCATCACCTCGCGCGGTGCGCCGAGGGCGAACAGCTTGCCCTCGTTCAAGACGGCAACCCTGTCCGACAGTTCGACCACCGCCCGCATCAGGTGCTCGACGAAGACGATGGTGGCGCCTTGCGCGCGAATGGCGCGGACTAGGCGGATGGCGTTGTCGACCTCGGCCGGGTTGAGGCCGGACAACACCTCGTCGAGCAGCAGGAGCTTGGGCCGGGCCGCCAGCGCACGCGCAAGCTCGAGGAACTTGCGCTCGTGCAGATTGAGTTCCGCGGGCAAGGCCTGCTCCTTGCCGGCAAGCCCCGTAAAAGCGATCCAGTGCAGGGCCTCGTCGCGGATCTCCGACGCGGCCCGGACCGGCCCGCCGAACGTGGCCGCGAGGGCGACGTTGTCGAGGACGGTCATGTTCACGAACGGCCGCGGGATCTGGTAGGTGCGCGCCACGCCACGGCCAGCGATCTCGTGCGCCGGCAGGTGGCCGATCTGGACGCCGTCGACGGAGATGGTCCCGTTGGTCAGCGGATAGAACCCGGAAATGGCATTGATCAGCGTTGTCTTGCCCGAGCCGTTGGGCCCGACCAGGCCGAGAATTTCGCCCTCGCGCACATCGAGATCGACGCCGTCCAGCGCCTGCAGGCCGCCGAAGCGCTTGGTGACGCCGCGCGCTTCCAGGATGTGGCGTTCGCCGATCGGCCGGGCGGGAGTGGGCACGACGGGAACGACGACGGCGGCGGGTTCCGCTTGGGTGGTCTTCCGTCGTCTCAGCCATTTCTGGACCGCAGGCACGACGCCGTCCGGCAACCACAGGATGGCGACGATCAGGATCAGGCCGACGATGGCCCGGCCGATCATGGCCTCGCCGCCGCTGATGAAGGCATAGAGGAGCGTCGTGATGATGGTGGCGCCGATCGCCGGACCAAACCAGTTCCGCGAGCCGCCCAGCACGCTCATCAGCACGACGTAGAGCGGAACGGTGAGTTCGAACGTGCCGCCCACGGTCAGGAACCCGACATACATGGCGTGGATGCCGCCGACCGCGCCGGCAATGCCAGCCGACAGCGCAAAGGCCGCGATCTTGTAGCGGAAGGTCGGCACACCCTTGGCCTCGGCCACGTCCTCGTCGTCGTGAATGGCGAACAGGCCCATGCCGAGCCGCGAATGCACGACTTTCCAGGCGATCGCCAGCGTCAGCGCGCACATGGCAAATCCCAGCACGTAGATCGTGCCGGTCTGCGTCGGCATGATGTTGGGCATCGGCACGGCGCTCATGAACACTCCCGCCCCGCCGTCGATCGGCGTGTTGAGGATGATCGTGGCGATCACGAAGGTCACCGCGAGCGTCAGCAAGGCGAACAGCTCGCCGCGCAGGCGTTTCAGGCGAAAGACGACGGCGCCGATGCCGATGCCGAGCAACGCCGCGACGCCGGCGGCGATCGGCACCGTCGCCAGGAACGGCACCTGCAGCTTGGTCGTGAGCGTCGCCGTCGTGTACATGCCGACGCCGAAGAAGGCGGCGTGGCCGAGGCTGAAGTAGCCGGCGAAGCCGCTCAGCAGCGCCCAGCTCGTCGACAGCGAGACCCAGAAGAACACGAGGTAGAAGAACGACTCGTAGAAGGCCGGCAGGCCGGCCGTCGGCAGGATCGCGAAGACGGCGACGCCGAGGACCGCGGCGAGCTTGGAAAGACCGTTGGTGTTCATCACAGCCAGTCCGGATCCCAAAGCAGAATGACGATCAGCACCGAGAAGGACACGACGGGTGCCCAGGCCGGGCTCAGTACCGCCATGGCGATCGATTCGGAGGCGCCGATCAGCATGCCGGCGAACAAGGCGCCGAGCGGATTGCCGAGCCGGCCGATGATCACCACGGCGAATACGACTCCCAGCCACGCCCAGATCTGGGCCGGTGCCAGGGTGGCGATCAGTGCAATGAAGGTGCCGGCGACACCGGCATAGCCGGCGCCGATGCCCGACAGCAGGTAGGCGAGCTTCCTGTGGTCGACGCCGTAGGCGGCGGCGATGTCGGCGTCCTCGGCGCTGGCCCGTAGCGCCTTGCCGACGTAGGTCCTGCGCAGCCAGAGCCAGGTGCCCCAGGCGAGCGCGCCGGCAACGAGGCAGAGGACCAGCTCCAGGACCGGGATGTAGAACGGCCCCGCCTTGATCGACAGCGTCGAATAGTGGGTTTCGAAGCGGCGGTAGTCGGCCGTCCAATAGAGCTGGATGACGACCTCGAGGATGACGGCGAAGCTGAAGGTGATCAGAAGCGAGGCGAGTTCGTTCACCTTGAACTTGTCGAACAGCCAATGCTGCACGACGCCGATCGCGAACATCGCCGGCACGATGAGCATCGCCGACCACCACGGCTGGACATGGTAGGTCGTGCCCAGCTCGTAGGTCAGGTAGGCGGCGAGGAAGGCGAGCGCAAAATGGCTGAGATTGACCAGCCGCAGCAGCCCCCAACTCAGGCTGAGGCCCAGCGCCAGCAATCCATACATCCCGCCGGCCAGGACGCCGGAGATCAGCGCCTGGCCGAGAAGCGTTGCACTGGGCATTGCGCGGTTACGACCCGATCAACTTTACTCCGGGGGCGGCATACTTGGTGGGCCAGACGACCTTCCATTGGCCGCCTTGCACCTGCTTGATGAGCTGCTCGGCAGTGCCGTGGTTGTAGGGGCCGTCGAACCGCAGTGTGCCGTAGATGGTGTCGACGGTGTTCTTCTTCAGGAAGGCCGCGATCGCCTTGTCCTCGAGGCTCTTGGCGCCGTTCACGCCGGCCTCGAGGATCTGCCACTCCGAGATCATGCCGGCCGCCTGCGCGTCGAGCAGTGCGTACGGCAGGTTGGCCTTGGTCGCGCGTTCCTTGTAGGCCGCCGCCATGCGCGCCACGCCGGGCCGGCTGAGGAAAGGCTCGGCTGGCTCGAGGAAGGTCGAGCACAGGGCGTTCTTGCCGTCCGGCGACAGCGCCAGCGGACCCGGCGCCGGATAAAGATGGAACTGGTTCTTCGGCGTGTAGTCGAGCTTGCGCAGCGCCTCGAGGAGCTGATTGCTCTCGAGGCCGAGCGAACCGACCCACAGGAAATCGGCATTGGCCTCCTTCACGCGGGCGGCGATGGCGCCGAAGTCGCGGTTGCCCGATTCGTACTCGAGGTACAGCGCGACCTTGACGCCGCGCTTCTCCGACTGCTCGCGCATCCCCTGCGCCATGAACTGCGCCGACGGGAATTTGCTGGTGAGAATGACGATGGTCTTGGGCGGCGTCGGCAGGCTGGCCATCGCATCCAGGATCACGTTGGGATAGGTCTGCTCCGGATTGGGGCCGAAGGGCGTTGCCGGGAACGCCATGTCGTAGGTCTGCAGCTTGGGGATGCCCATGCTGCTCTGGATGATGACTTTGCCGAAGCGCTGGGCGACGCCCATCGCCGCCAGGATCGGCGCCGTCGCATAGGGCCCCTGGATCAGGTCGACCTTGTCGACGGTGATCAGTTTCTCATAGAGGCTGCGTGCCACTTCCGGCTTGGACTGGTCGTCGAGCAGCACATACTCGACCGGCCGGCCCAGGAAGCCGTTCCGGCCGTTGATCTCCTCCACCATGATCTCGGCCGCGATCTTGTGGATCATCGCGGTCTGGGCAAGGAAGCCGGTCAGCGACAGCGTGCCGCCCACCCTTACCGGCTTGCCCGAGGGCGCCGCGCGCAGGAGCGCCGGGGCGCCGAGCGCCGCGGTTGCTCCGACCATTCCCGCCAAAACGTGGCGACGACGCCACACGCCCATCCGATCGTTCATCGTTTCCTCCGCTCGGCGCCATTGTTGGTAGCGCGCCGTTGGCCGGACTTTGGGTCAACGCCGCCGGCATGTAAACGGATTTTCGAAACTTTCGAAAATTTTCAATATTTTGTCACCAATTCAGACCGGCGCAGTTACCGCCTGGTGACTCCGAGAAAGCGCTCGAGCGGCGCGGGATCGGCGAGCAACGCCGCGCTGGCGCTTTCGCTCACGATCCGGCCGCGCTCCAGGATCAGGGCGCGATCGGTGATCGGCAGCACCTTCTGCGCATGCTGCTCGACGATGATGCCCGTCAGGCCCTCGCCTCGAAACAATCGCGCCAATGCCGCCAACAGCTCCTCGACGATGATCGGGGCCAGCCCCTCGGTCGGCTCGTCGAGCAGCAGCAGCCGCGGATTGGTGGCGAGTGCGCGCCCGATCGCCAGCATCTGCTGCTCGCCACCCGACAGCGCGCTACCGGGCTGCGCGCGGCGTTCCTTGAGGCGCGGGAAAAGTCCGAAGACGCGATCGGCGGTCCAAGGCCCCGGCCGCGCCACCGCGGAAATATTCTCCTCGACCGAGAGCGAGCGGAAGATGTTGCGTTCCTGCGGCACCCAGCCGATGCCGAGCGCCGCACGGGCCTCGGGTGCCGCGGCGGCGATCTCGCGATTGCCGAACACGATCGAGCCCGCGAAGCGGCGGGGGGCCCCCGCGAGACTGTCGATCAGCGTGGTCTTGCCCATGCCGTTGCGGCCCAGTACCGCCAGCGCCTCGCCCTCGCCCAAGCGGAAAGAGATGTCGGACAGCGCCACGGCGCGACCGTAACCGGCGGAAAGCCCGTCGACGGTGAGCAGATCAGCCACCGCGGCTCTCCCCCGGCCCGCTCTCCCCGAGGTAGACCGCGCGTACGCGGGCGTCGGCGGCGATCACCTCCGGCTCGCCTTCGGCAAACAGCGCGCCGTCGACCAGCACCGAGATCCGCCGGGCAAAACTGAAGACCAGGTCCATGTCGTGTTCGATCAGCAACACCGACACGTCGGCCGGCAGCGCAGCGATGGCGTCGAGGATGTCCCGCCGCTCCGCCTCCGGCACGCCGGCCGCCGGTTCGTCGAGCAGCAGCACCTGCGGCGCCGAGGCGAAGGCGGCGGCGATCTCCAGCAGCCGCTGTTTGCCGTAGGGCAAGGCCTCGGTGCGCTCGTCGAGCACATCGCCCAGACCGAAGCGGTCGGCCACTTCCGTGACCTCGCGGGCCACGGCCGCAACGGCGCCGACCGGCCGTCGCCAGTCGCCACCCAGCCCGAGCCGTTCGCCGACGGCCAGCGACAACGTCTCGAGCGGCGTCAGGTCGGCGAAGAGCTGGTTGATCTGGAAGGTTCGCACCAGGCCGCGGCGCACCCGCGCCTCGGGCCTGAGCCCCGTGATGTCCTCGCCCGCCAGCAGCACCTGCCCCGCCGACGGCGGCAGAACGCCGGTCAAGAGGTTGACGAAGGTCGTCTTGCCGGCACCGTTGGGCCCGATCAGCGCGTGGCGGGCTCCGCGTTCCAGGCGAAACGACACATCGGCGGTGGCAACGAGGCCACCAAATCTCTTGGACAGGCCACGGGTCTCGAGCGCCGCCGTCATCGCCGCGCCTTCGTCAGCAGGGCGCGCACGCCGCCGGTCATGCGCTCGCGGCCGACCATGACGAAGGCCACGAGGAACAGGCCGATCCAGAACTGCCAATAATGCGGCGTCAGCGTCGCGATCCCGTCCTGCAATGCCTTGTAGAGGATGGCGCCGGCGATGCCGCCATAGAGCCAGCCGGCGCCGCCGATGATCAGCACCAGCAGCACGTCGGCGGAACGATGGAAGTCGAAGACATCGAGGGAGACGAAGGCTGTCGTCTGGGCGAGCAGTGCACCGGCCGCCCCGGCGTAGGCAGCGGCCAAGGTATAGGTCGCGATCACCCGCGACGGCACGGGAACGCCCAGCGCCGCGGCCCGCAAAGGATTGCGCCGGATCGCCATCAGCGACAGGCCGAAAGGCGACTGCACGATCCGGCGCGCCAGCAGCACCAGTACGAACAGCGTCGTCAGGCTGTAGGCGTAGGCGGTGCGGCCGTAGAGATCGAACTCGAAGCGGCCGAGCAGCGGCGCCATCGCCACGCCCTGCAGGCCGTCGGCGCCACCGGTGACGTTCGGCAGCGCGTTGGCAAGTTCGCCCATCACAAGGGCGACGCCCAGCGTCACCATCAGGCGCGTGAGATCGCTGCCGCGCAATACAAGGAAACTGGTGAAGAAGCCCAGCAGCGTCGCCGCCGCGGTTGCGATCACGAGACCGGCTAGCGGATCTCCAGTCACGTGCTTGGCCAGCAAGCCTGCCGAGTAGGCGCCGAGGCCGAAGAATGCCGCGTGACCCAGCGAGACGATGCCGGCATAGCCCAGGACCAGGTCGAGCGAGAGCGCGAACAGGGCGAGGATCGCGATCTCGTTCAGGATCAGGTGCTTGCCCGCGGGCAGGAACAGCGCGGCGAACGCCAGCAGCCAGAAGGCGATCTCCGCCCAACGCCAGCGCGCGCGTCGCGCCAGGCTGGTCGCCGCATCCATCAGCGCGGCCGCGCGAACAGGCCGTGCGGGCGCAGCACCAGCACGGCGATCATGACGAGATAGACGACGAAACCGCCGAGTGCGGGGACGTAGTATTTGCCCGCGACGTCGGCCACGCCCAGCAGCAGCGACGCCACGAACGGTCCGGCGAGCCCCGAGGTGCCGCCCACCGTCACGACGATGAGGAAGTAGATCATGAAGCGCAGCGGGAAGTTGGGATCCATTCCCAGGATCTCCGTCCCCAGCGCGCCACCGAGGCCGGCGAGGCCGGAGCCGACGGCGAACGTGACGGCAAAGACGCTGCCGACCGGGATGCCCAGTCCGCGCGCCACCCGCGCGTCGTCGACCGATGCACGCAGGCGGCTGCCGAAGCGCGTGCGCGACACGGCAAGCTGCAGGCCGACGGCAAGCACGCCGCAGATGACGATGATGAACGATCGGTAGAGCCCGACCTGGACGCCCAGCACCTCGGTCCGTCCCGTCAGCCAGGCTGGCAGCTTGACGTTCTGCTGACTCGATCCCATCGCCCAGTCGACCCCGGCGACCGCCATGAACACCAGTCCGATCGAGAACAGCACCTGGTCGAGATGGCTGCGCCCATACATGTGAACGTAGAGGGTGCGCTCGAGCACGAAGCCGAGCGCCGCCGCCACGATGAAGGCCGCCGGCAGGCAGGCGAGAAACGGCACGCCCCAGCGGTCCATCAACAGCACCGTCGCGTAGCCGCCGGCCATGGCAAAGGCGCCGTGCGCGAGATTGACGAAGTTCATCAGCCCCAGCGTCACGGAAAGGCCGCAAGCCAGCACGAACAGCAGCATGCCGTAGGCCACGCCGTCGAACAGGATCGTGGCCATGGCTATCGGCCAACTTCGCCGGGTATCGATGAAACCATCGGTATCATCCCGAGCGAAGCGAAGGACCTTTCATTGCCCAAGTATCCCTCGCCTCCGGCTCGGGATGACACGGATATCGTCGCAATATCGCGTGATCACGCCTCCGCGTCTATTTCTTCGCGGCTTTCACCGGGTCCTTGACGTTGGGAATCGTCTCGAACTCGACGTTGTAGAGCTCACCATCGACCTTGCCGACCTTGCGGACGTAGATGTTCTGGATGATGTCGCGAGTCTGCGGGTCGATGGAAATCGGCCCACGCGGGCTCTCCCACGCCATGCCCTTCATCGCGGCGATCAGCTTCTCGCCATCGGTCGAGCCGCCGGTCTTCTTCAGCGCCTCGTAGATCAGGTGCATGCCGTCATAGCCGCCGACCGACATGAAGTTGGGCCTGAGGCCGCCGTTGGCCTTCTTGAAGGCCTCCACATACGCCTTGTTCATCGGGCTGTCGTGATTGGCCGAGTAGTTGTGGGTGTTGATCACGCCGATCACCACGTCGCCCATGCCGTTCAGCAGATCGTCGTCGGTCACGTCGCCGGTGGCGATCAGCTTGATGCCCGACTTGTCGAGGCCGCGTTCGACGAACTGCTTGACGAACTGGCTGCCGGCGCCCGACGGCACGAACACGAACAGCGCATCGGGCTTGGCATCGGCGGCCTTCTGCAGGAACGGCGCGAAGTCGGGATTGCGCAACGGCACGCGCAGGCTCTGGACGATCGTGCCGCCGTCGGCCTTGAATTTCTCGCTGAACGACTTTTCCGCGTCGATGCCCGGACCGAAGTCGGTGACCAGGGTCACCACCTTCTTGATGCCGTTCTTGAACGCCCATTGGGCCATCGGTACCGACGACTGCGCGAGCGTGAAGCTGGTCCGCACGACGAAGGGCGAGGCCTCGGTGATCGACGACGTGCCGGCCGCCATGACAACCTCCGGCACCTTGGCCTGGGTGGCGATCGGCGCCGTGGCGAGTGCCGTCGGCGTGAGCCCGAAGCCCGCGAGGAAGGCCACCTTGTCGTTGACCACCAGCTCCTGGGCGAGCCGCTTGGTAATGTCGGCCACGCCGGTGTCGTCCTTCAGGATCACCTCGACTTTCTTGCCGGCGACCGTGGTGCCGTTTCGGGCCTGATAGAGCTTCACCGCCGCATCGATCTGCTTGCCGGTCGAGGCCTGTTGCCCGGTCATAGGCAGGATCAGGCCGACCTTCACCGTGTCCTGGGCGGCAGCGCCCGACGAGACCACGGCGAGCGCCACGACGGCCACAATTCCACGTCTCAACATCGTCCCCTCCAGGTGGTCTTTTTGTTGCGGAACTCCTAGCACAAATGTCCGGCGGATGCTCTATGCTCGGCGGCGAAAGACACGGGAGTTCGCTCAATGAAAAGCTACAAGGTCGTCGAGTTCGGCAAGCCGCTGCAGAAGGTCGAGGAATCGAACCCGACCCCGCAGGGTACGGAAGTTCTGGTGCGCGTCACGGCCGCCGGCGTCTGCCACAGCGACGTCCATCTATGGGAAGGCTTCTTCGACATGGGCGGCGGAAACAAGGTCTCCACGCAGAAGACCATGAATCCGCCACGCACCATGGGCCACGAAATCGTGGGCGAGGTCGTGGCCCTGGGTCCCGACTCCAAGGGCGCCGGGATCGGCGACAAGGCCGTGGTCTATCCCTGGATCGGCTGCGGCAAGTGCTGGTACTGCACCACCGGCATCGAGCATCTGTGCCCGACCCCGCGCGCGCTCGGCGTCAACAACGATGGCGGCTACGCCGATCACGTCCTGGTCCCGCACGCAAAATATCTCTATCCCTACGGCGACCTGCCGGTGGAGCTGGCCTGCCTCTATGCCTGCTCGGGGATCACCGCCTTCGGTGCGGTCAAGAAGGCGGTCGGCCAGGACGGCGGCAAGCCGATCCTGGTGATCGGCGCCGGCGGCGTCGGCCTGATGGGCGTGCGCTTCGCCCAGTCGGTGCTGGGCCGCGCGCCGATCGTGGCCGACATCGACGAGAACAAACGCAAGCTCGCCCTCGAGAACGGCGCCGTCGCCGCGATCGACCCGCGCGACAAGGACGCCCGCAAGATCGTCCAGGACCTGACCGGTGGCACCGGCGTCGGCGCCGCCATCGATTTCGTCGGCGCCGAGAGCACGGCGCAGTTCGGCCTGAAGGCACTCGGCCGCGGCGGCCGCCTGATCATCGTCGGGCTGTTCGGCGGCAACTTCTCGATCCCGCTGCCGATGTTCGCCTTCACCGGCTGCCAGATCGTGGGCTCGGTCACCGGCAGCCCGGCCGAGATGAAGGAGATGATGGACCTCGTCACGGCCGGCAAGGTGACGCCGGTGCCGACGATCAAGCGCAAGCTCGACGAGGCCGACGCCACCTTGCAGGAACTGCGGAAGGGCCTGATCATGGGGCGCGCCGTCCTCGTTCCGTGAGCCAGGCCGGCCGCGCTCTCGCCTATGCCTTCGAAACCGGGGCGCTCGTCCAGAGACGGGCGTTCTTCCTGCGGGCCGAGCCCCTTGCCCTGAAGGACATCGACGCCGAACAGTCGTTCCGGCCCGAGTACCTGCGCCTGAAGCAGGCAGGCTGGACGGTAACGCCGCGCCTCGACGGTGGCGCCTATGAGCTCGGCCTGGTGCTCCTGACCAAGCACAAGGAGGAGAACTTCGCCAACATCGCTCGCGGCTGGGAATTGCTGGCGCCCGGCGGTCGCCTGGTCTGCGCCGGCGCCAACGACGACGGCGCGGCGAGCCTGGAGAGGCATGCCGCCAAGGCCTTCGGCGGCGTCGACTCGCTGTCGAAGTTCCACAGCCGCGTCTTCTGGTTCGCCAAGGGCGAACGCCGACCGCCCGACTATTGGCACGGCCTGGCCGGCCTGCAGCCGGTGGGCACCGGCCCTTGGCTGAGCCAACCGGGCATCTTTAGCTGGGATCGCGTCGACGACGGTTCCGCCCTGCTCGCCAGGTATCTGCCCGGCGACATCGCCGGTGCGGTCGCCGATTTCGGCTGCGGCTGGGGTTACCTCTCGCGCCATCTCCTCGACCATTGCCCCGGTATCACGCGGCTGGACATGATCGATGCTGAGCATCGCGCGGTGGAGGCGGCACGCGCCAACGTCGCCGATCCGCGGGCGAAGGCTCATTGGCTGGATTTGATCGCCGAACCGGCGCCGGCAGCCTATGATGCCATCGTCTGCAACCCGCCCTTCCATGCCGGCCGCGCCGCGCAACCGGCACTCGGCCAGGGTTTCATCGCGGCGGCGTCACGAACCCTGAAGCCCGGCGGACGCTTCTACATGGTGGCCAATCGTGGCCTGCCTTACGAACCGCTGCTGAAGGAGCACTTCGCCTCGTTCGAGACGCTGGCTGACAACAACAAGTTCCGGGTATCGCGCGCGCTCCGCTGACACCACTTTTGTCATCCTGAGTCGCGCGGGGTAATCCCCGCGCTTAAGCGAAGGATCCTTCGCTTCGCTCCAGGGCGGAGACTACTCCGCCCGAGATGACAATTGAGCAGCTATCAAGAATTCCTTGTTGCCTTCGGCGCCGGTGATCGGGCTTTCCGTCACGCCCAGGACGCGCCAGCCGGCCTGCCCGGCGAGCCATCCCGAGATGGTGGCGCAGACTTCTTCATGCAGCGCGGACTCGCGCACGATGCCGCCCTTGCCGACGCGGCCCTTGCCCACCTCGAACTGCGGCTTGATCAGCGCCACGAGATGCGCGCCCGGCACCGCGAGCGCCAGCGCCGCCGGCAGCACGGTGCGCAAGCCAATGAAAGAGGCGTCGCAGACGATCAATTCCACCGGCTCGGGGATCTGCATACGCGTCACGTCGCGCATGTTGGTCTTCTCCATGGAAATCACGCGCGGGTCGCCGCGCAGCTTCCAGGCGAGCTGGTTGGTGCCGACGTCGACGGCGTAGACCTTGGCGGCGCCACGTTGCAGCAGGCAGTCGGTGAAGCCGCCGGTCGACGAGCCGACGTCCAGCGCGACGCGGCCGGCGACTGGTATGGCGAAGTGGTCCAGCGCCCGCTCGAGCTTCACTCCGCCGCGCGACACATAGGGATGCGGCTGGCCGCGGACTTCGAGCGCGGTATCGGGCCCGACGCCGTGCCCTGCCTTGTCGAGGCGCCGTTCGCCGGAAAAAACGAGGCCAGCCATGACGAGGCGCTGCGCGGCTGCGCGCGTTTCCGCCAGCCCGCGTTCGACCAGCGCCACATCCAGTCGCGTCTTGCTCACCGCTTTCCCCTTTTGCCGCACCTGCTACCATGGCCGGCATGAGCATGAAACTTCTCGAGGGTGAGCGTGCCCTGATCACCGGCTGTGCCGGCGGCATCGGCCGCGGCATCGCCAAGGCCCTGCTGGCCGAGGGCGCCACCGTGCTGGGCAGCGACATCACCGCGCCGCCGCCTGCGGACGGCATCGATTTCCTCGCCGCCGACCTCTCCAAGCGCGACGGCTGGAAGGGCCTGCTGGACGGCGCCGTGAGGAAGCTCGGTACCATCTCGCTCTTCGTCCATGCTGCCAGCCCACGCCGCCTCGAAGTCGACACGCCCTTGTCGGTGAGCGAGGAGACGTGGGATGCGATGACCGACATCAACCTGCGCTCGGGCTTCTTCCTGGCGCGCGAGGTGGGCCGGCACATGCGCGACCGCAAGATCAAGGGCCGCATGCTGCTGATCACCTCGCAGCACCGCGAGATGCCGCGCAACCTCGCCCACTACAGCGCCTCGAAGGCCGGCATGACCATGGTGATGAAGGAACTCGCCCGGGTGCTTGCGCCGGACGGCATTCGTGTCAACGCCATCGCGCCCGGCGCCATCCCGGGCGGCGGCTTCGTCGCCGACAATCTCGCCGACCTGGTGGCCCAGATTCCGCTCGGTCGCCCAGGGACGCCCGACGACATCGCCCAGGTTGCCGTCGCCGTTTTGTCGGAAAGATTTGGTCGTTACATGGTGGGGACGACAGTAGAGGTTGATGGCGGAATCGGCCTCATAAGCTGGATTCCTGCTAAGGCTTGACCGGCCCGGTCGGACCGCCAATCTAGTCCTCCTGAAAGCGCCTTTTCACAGAGGAGGTCCAAGATGACGCTTCGTATCAATTCCACCGCACCCGACTTCAAGGCGGAAACCACCCAGGGGCCGATCGAGTTCCACAAGTGGATCGGCGACGGCTGGGCAATCCTGTTCTCGCATCCCAAGGACTTCACGCCGGTCTGCACCACCGAACTCGGCTACATGGCCGGCCTGAAGCCTCAGTTCGACAAGCTCAACACCAAGATCATCGGCCTCTCGGTCGATCCGGTGTCCAACCACTCGAAGTGGGCCAAGGACATCGAGGAGACGCAGGGCCATGCCGTCACCTATCCGATGATCGGCGACCCCGAACTCAAGGTCGCCACTGCCTACGACATGCTGCCGGAAGGTGCCGGAACGACGTCGGAAGGCCGCACGGCCGCGGACAATGCCACGGTGCGTTCGGTGTTCATCGTCGGCCCCGACAAGAAGATCAAGGCGATGCTCACCTACCCGATGAGCACCGGCCGCAACTTCGACGAGGTGCTGCGGCTCCTCGAATCCTGCCAGCTCACGGCCAGGCACCAGGTGGCGACGCCGGTGAACTGGAAGAAAGGCGAGGACGTCATCATCGTCCCGGCGGTTTCCGACGAGGCCGCCAAGGCCAAGTACCCCAACGGCTGGAAGGCTCCGAAGCCCTACCTGCGCATCGTGCCACAGCCGAAGGACTGATCGGCGAAGACTAACCGCGCGCGCGCCCGGCCTGCTGGCCGAGCGCCGCCAGCGCGGTGGCGACGATCGCCGGCGCATTGAGGCCGGCCTGTTCGTATTGCCTGGCAGGTGCTGCGTGATCGATGAAGCGGTCGGGCAGGATCATCGGCCGTACCTTCAGTCCGTGATCGAGCAGGCCGTTGCTCGCCAGGTACTGCAGAACCTGGCTGGCGAAGCCCCCGATCGACCCCTCCTCGATGGTGATCAGCACCTCGTGCTCGCGTGCCAGCCTGCGGATCAGCTCGGTATCGAGCGGCTTGGCGAAGCGGGCGTCGGCCACCGTGGCGCTCAGCCCCTTGGCCGCGAGATCCTCGGCCGCGATCAGGCATTCGCCGAGGCGCGCGCCGAAACTCAGGATCGCGATCTTCGTGCCTTCGCGCAGGATGCGGCCCTTGCCGATTTCGAGCGGCGTGCCGCGCGCCGGCAGCTCGATGCCGACACCCTCGCCACGCGGATAGCGGAAAGCCGACGGGCGGTCGTCGATCTGCGCCGCAGTCGCCACCATGTGCATCAGCTCCAGCTCGTCGGCCGCCGCCATGACGACGAAATCCGGCAGGCAGCCGAGATAGGCGACGTCGAAAGAGCCGGCATGGGTGGCGCCGTCGGCGCCGACCAGGCCGGCACGGTCGATGGCGAAGCGCACCGGCAGCTTCTGGATGGCGACGTCGTGCACGACCTGGTCGTAGCCGCGCTGCAGGAAGGTCGAGTAGATCGCGGCGAACGGCTTGAAGCCCTCGCAGGCCAGGCCGGCGGCGAACGTGACGCCATGCTGCTCGGCAATGCCGACGTCGAAACTGCGCTCGGGGAAGCGCTCGGCGAACTTGTCGAGGCCGGTTCCCGACGGCATCGCCGCCGTGATCGCCACGATCTTCCGGTCGGCTTCCGCCTCGGCGATCAGCGCCTTGGCAAAGACGGCGGTGTACTGCGGCGCATTGGCCACCGGCTTGGACTGCTTGCCCGTCACCACGTCGAACTTCACGACGCCGTGGTACTTGTCGTCGCTCGCCTCGGCCGGCGGATAGCCTTTGCCCTTCTTGGTGACGACGTGCACCAGGATCGGCTTGTCGAGCTGGCTGTCGCGGGCGTTCTTCAATACCGGCAGCAGGTGCTCGAGATTGTGCCCGTCGACCGGGCCGACATAGTAGAAGCCCAGCTCGTCGAACAATGTTCCGCCGGCCACGAAGCCGCGCGCGAATTCCTCGGCACGGCGCGCCGCCATTTCGAGCGGCTTGGGCAGCGACCCGGCGAAGGTGCGGCCGAGATTGCGCAGGGTGACGTAGGGCCGGCCCGACAGCAGGCGCGACAGATGCCCCGAGAGCGCGCCGACCGGCGGCGCGATCGACATGTCGTTGTCGTTCAACACCACGATCAACCGGCTGCGCAGCGCGCCCGCGTTGTTCATCGCCTCGTAGGCCATGCCGGCGCTGAGCGCGCCGTCGCCGATCACGGCGATGACGTTGTTGTCGCCGCCTGCCAGGTCGCGCGCCACGGCCATGCCGAGTCCGGCCGAGATCGAGGTCGAGGAATGGGCCGCGCCGAACGGGTCGTACTCGCTCTCGGCACGGCGGGTGAAGCCCGAGAGCCCCCCCTCCTGCCGCAGGGTGCGGATCCGCGAGCGGCGGCCGGTGACGATCTTATGCGGGTAGGCCTGGTGGCCGACATCCCAGATCAGCCGGTCCTTGGGCGTGTCGAAGACATAGTGAAGCGCCACCGTCAGCTCGACGACGCCCAGGCCCGCCCCGAGATGACCGCCGGTGACCGAGACGGCGGAAATCGTCTCCTGGCGCAACTCGTCGGCGAGCTGGCGCAGCTGGTCGGTGCGCAGCCGGCGGATGTCGGCCGGGATGTCGACTGAATCGAGGAGAGGCGTCGGGCTCTGGCCGGTCATAGAACCACTATACTCCTGCGCGGCCGCTCATGCCCCCACCTCATGTGCGGCGCGCGACGACGAAATTCGCCGCCTGCCTTAGCAAATCCGCCGCCTCGCCGAACGAGTCCAGGTGCGCGGCGGCCTGTCGCGCCAGCAGGCCCGCCTGGGCACGGGCGCGTTCGAGGCCCAGGATCGAGACGAAAGTGGCCTTGCCCGCCTCGACATCCTTGCCCGGCGTCTTTCCGAGCTCCGCCGCGTCGCCTTCGACATCGAGCAGGTCATCGACGATCTGGAAGGCCAACCCCAGGTCGTGAGCATAGGCCGCCAGCGCCGCGCGCGAATGGTCGCTTGTCTTGCCCAGGATCGCTCCCGCCGTGCAGGAGAAAGAGATCAGGGCGCCGGTCTTCAGGCGCTGCAGGCGGGTGATGGCGCCGATCGACATCTCTCCGCCCCGCGACTCGGCCAGCAGATCGAGCATCTGGCCCCCCACCATGCCATGCGCGCCCGCGGCCTTGGCAAGTTCCGCGACCAGCGCCGCGCGCACCGCCGGATCGCCATGGGTGTCTTCGTGCGCCAGAACCTCGAAAGCCAATGCCTGCAGGGCGTCGCCGGCCAGGATCGCCGTCGCCTCGTCGAACTGCCGGTGGCAGGAGGGTTTGCCGCGGCGGAGATCGTCGTCGTCCATCGCCGGCAGATCGTCGTGGATCAGGGAATAGGCGTGGACGAACTCGACGGCGCAGGCGACCCGCAGGGCCGACAGGGGCGCGACCTTGAACAGCGTGGCGCCGGCCAGAACGAAGAACGCCCGCAGACGCTTGCCGCCGCCCAGGCTCGAATAGCGCATGGCCTCGAACAGGCGCGCCTCGCCCTCGTCCCCGCTCGGCAGCAGGCGATCCATGGTGCGTTCGACCGATTCGGCGGCGAAGGTCAGCGCCAAATCGAACTGGCGGTGCGACGACAGCGGCATGTGACGCGGAAATCAGCCGAGATCGGCGGGTTGGCTGCTGACCGAACCGTCGGCGGAGAACACGATCTTCTCCACCTTCATCTTGGCCTCGGCGAGCTTCTGCTCGCAGTGGCGCTTCAGGAGCGCCCCGCGCTCGTAGGCGGAAATCGCCTCGTCGAGCTTCACCTGCCCGCGTTCGAGCTGCTGGACGATCGCTTCCAGCTCCTTCAGCGCGTCCTCGAACGACAAGGCGGCAATATCCTTAGGGACGACGGGTTCTTTGGCCAATTCTGCCTCTCAAGGGGTCGGGCGGATCGTAACTGTCCCTACCGAAAGGTGCCAGCGGCGTCACCTGCCGTTGGCGAAAATGACCGAATCCGTGCGAAAATTCATGCCTTTACAACTGTGGATAGCGAATCACGCATCCGTGACATGGCGGCATTGCACGTTCGCGTGTCAAAACCCCCCGTCCCGCATTGCGGCGTTCCCAAGGCAATGGCAGTTTCCGCCGTCACGAAAATAAACGGCCATTCATAGGAGAGAACGCCATGGGCAATGTCAGCCATCTCGTCACGCGAACCGCGGCTTTTCAGAGTTCCGTAGAGCACGGTCTCGCCGACGGCATGAACGGCAAGGACCGCCAGTTCGTGACGGCGCTGGCCCGCGGCCTCGACATCCTTCGCGCCTTCCATGCCGGCGAAGGCATGCTGGGCAACCAGGAAATCGCCCACCGGACCGGCCTGCCGAAGCCGACCGTGGCCCGCCTCACCCACACCCTGACCGAGCTCGGCTACCTCAACTACATCCGCCGCTTCCGCAAATACGAGCTCGGCGCCTCGGTGCTGGCGCTGGGCTATGCCGCGATCTCGAGCATGGACGTCCGCCGCGCCAGCCGCGCGCCGCTCGAGCAGCTCGCCCACGCGCTCAACGCCTCGACGGCGCTGGGCGGCCGCGACCGCCACTCGATGATCTATCTCGAGGCCTGCCGCGGCCCGTCGGTGGTGGCGATCACCCACGACGTCGGCACGCGCGTGCCGATGGCCAGCACCGCGATGGGCCGCGCCTACCTGTTCTCGCTGCCCGACGCCGACCGCAACAAGCAGATCGATGCGATCCGCCGCCGCTGGCGCGACGACTGGACCAAGGTCAAGACCGGGCTCGACCGCTCGTTCAAGGAACTGACCGACCACGGCTTCTGCGTGACCTGGGGCGAATGGCTGCCGGAGCTGTGCGGCGTCGGCGCCCCGCTGCGCAATTCGGACGGCACCGCCGCCTACGCGATCAACGCCTCGGCGCCGATCTACCAGATCAGCCGCGATCGGCTCGAGGCCGACTGGGGCCCGCGCCTGGTCAAGGTCGCGCGCGACATCCGCACCGGCATGGCGGCCCAGCCGTCCGTGGCGCCGGCGCCCGCCGCCGTCCGGCCCATGACCAACGGCAACGGTCACCGGCCGCCGCTCTCGGCGATGGTGCGCCGCTAAGGCACGCCCGCTCCTTCGGCCGAATCGACGATGGCAATCCAACGACCGGCCGACCTTCGGCCGGTCGCTCCTTATGAGTTCCGCGGCTTCAACGGCCTGATCGGCCACGAGGTCGTGGCCTGGCGCGCGGGCTTCGTGGAGATGCGCCTGAAAGTGCGGCCCGAGCTGTGCAACGCCAACGGCCTGCTGCACGGCGGCGTGTTGATGACGCTGCTCGATTCTGCCAGCGGCTTCGCCTGCACCTTCAACGAGACGGCGACGGCGCGGCGGCTCAGCGTGACGCTGGCCTTCACCACCCAGTTCATCAAGGCGGCGCGCGACGGCGACGTGCTCGCCATCCTGGGCGCCTGGCGGCCCTCGACCAGCCAGAGCACCTTCGCCGCCGAAACCGAGATCTACGACCAGACCGGCGACCTCGTCGCCACCGGCGCCGGCACCTTCCGCTACCTCAAGGGCGAGCGGGCCGACGGCACGCTCACCTTCGTCGACCAGAAGGCCGCCGACTAACGCCGGCTCTCCGCACGCCGGAGAGCCGATATCCCGATCGCGTGTCACACGCGCACATGTCACACCAAGTTGTGACAAATGTCGTGACACGCACCGGCCCGGAGTCCGGGCCGAGCCCGGTTTCACGGGCTTTTTACGACGTCGTTTCTTCTTCGCGTGTCACAAGCCCGGCACGCCCCGTGACAGGCAGCGCCATGTGTCCGTTCCGACGTTATTCGGTGCTCGGTAGGGGACGGGCTCAATCCGGACTCGTACGGCCTGGCGTGACAAACCATCCGTGGGAGCTACACCCTCGCTTACTGCGTCAACCCGCGGCGTGCGCGGGCGGGTCATGCCCGATGAGAAAGGCTGGCGCGGTCCAACCGCCAGTCTATCTAAAAGAATAGCATATTCCTGCTGAACCTGCACATCACATCCGCGCGATCAAGTGCTGGCAGTGCAAGCAACTGATGCCAGCCTGTAGCGCAGCCAGACGGCGCCGCCGTCGAGTACCTCGTGGCTGGTGAGCGTCATGCTTTCGATCGGCGCGGGCCCGAGATCGACGTCGCCGGAATTGAACACGGTGGGCGCGCCCGAGCTGCCGTCGATCGCGGGCGAGATGACGAGGCTCAGTTCGTCGATCAGGCCGGCGCGCAGCAGTGCCCCGTTGGCCCCGCCGCCGCCCTCCAGCAGAATGCGCTCGATGCCGAGCTCTCGATTGAGCGTTTCGAGCGCCGCCGCAAGATCGATCTCGGTGGCGCCGGCGAAGATGTAGGAGACGCCGTCGCTGCGCAGGCCCGCCAGATGCCGGTCGGGCACCGCCTCCGTGAGCACGACCAGGATCGGGTCACCGCCGATATCCTTGCGCGCCCACACCGCCTTGCCCTTGCCGTCGAGAAAGATTCCCCAGGCTTTGGCTTCCCGTTGAGCGAACCAAGGCTCGCGCGGAAAAACCTGGTCGCTCGGCGGATACTGCGGCGCCGTGCCCTTGGCGAATTCCTGCGCCGTGACGCGGCCGCACAGCCACGACCCGCCGCCCCCCTGTTCAGCGACAAGCTGATCGTGCAGGCGTTCGAACAGGCCGGGCACGACGTTGGCCTTCGGCCGCCAGCGGCTGCCCCAGATCCGCCCGTCGACGCTCGGGACCATGTGGCAAATGACATAGGGCTTCATGCGCGGCAGCTTACACGCACCGGAGGCGCTTCATAAGTCGGTGACCCCGGCGGGCCTGGTGCGCAGCTGGCCCTCGTAATCGCGCTTGCCGGGCGGCACGCCCCGCGAGCGCAGGATGTCGTAGGCGGTGACGGCGTGGAAATGAAAGTTGGGCAGCGAAAAGGAAAGAAGGAAAGTCTCCGACGTGAAAGCGTGTTGTCGCGGCGCCCAGGGCCTCCAGGAGCGATCATTTTCGTCGAGCGGGCGATGGAGGGTAATGTTCAGCGCCTTGCCGGCCCAGCTATTGACCTCGTCGGGGGTGAACGCCTCCAGCGCCGTTACCGCCTTGCCGATCATGGCCTGCAGGTCGGCGAAGGAGACCGGTCCGACCAGGGCGGGCGGGGTGAAGGCGCCGGTCTTCAGCGCCTCGATCCCCCACACCGAATGGTGCCACGCCGCTTCGATCTGGAAATGGAAGGGCGCCATGTCGTCGAAGAGGCGCGCGGTCACGAAGTCGTCGGCATCGGCGCCCGTCTCCGCGCAATGAGTGGCCGCACGGTCGAGAAAGCCTGCGACGGCCCTCACGGTCTGCAGGAAGGTCGGCACGCTGAGGTCGTAGAGTGACGTCGTCACCATAGGCCAGGTCACCCCAGGAACGTCAGCCGCGCCTTGCCTTCTCGATCTTGGCGACGTCGACCTTCTTCATGTCCATCATCGCGTCGAACGCGCGCTTTGCTTCCTCGCCGCCGGCCGCCATCGCCTCGGTCAGCACGCGCGGCGTGATCTGCCAGTTGATGCCCCACTTGTCCTTGCACCAGCCGCACGCACTCTCCTGCCCGCCATTGCCGACGATGGCGTTCCAGTAGCGGTCGGTCTCTTCCTGATCGTCGGTGGCGATCTGGAACGAGAAGGCTTCGCTGTGCTTGAACATGGGACCGCCGTTCAGGCCGAGACAAGGCACGCCGGCGACCGTGAATTCGACCGTCAGCACGTCGCCCTTCTTGCCGGAAGGATAGTCGCTGGGCGCCTTGTGGACGGCAGTGACCGCGCTGTCGGGGAAGATCTCGGCGTAGAAGCGGGCAGCCGCTTCGGCGTCCTTGTCGTACCAGACGCAAATCGTGTTCTTTGCGATTGCCATGGCGTGTCCTTTCGGTTTGAGGGTGTCCAAGCGCATTTTCACGCGAGCTTGGCGTAGAGATATGTCTCCTGCTTCGCGGGATCGCTGGGCGTCGGGCCGTAGACTTCCCAGTTGATGCCGGCGGGCTCGAGCTTCTCGGCCTGGCACCATTCGAACAGCTTCTGCCAGGCAGCGCCCATGCCGTCGAAGGGGCCGACCATCACATAGTGCGCCGCGCGTCCCGCCGGCAGGTCCGACGGCACGATTTCGCCTTGCGCTTCGATGGGCCGCGACACGATCGTGCCCATCTCCATGTCGAGCGCACCGCCCTCAGGCGGCAGCCAGCGCGTGCAGGTGAGACCCAGCGC
>ORJL011882752.1_pt1 | contig 26308 bp, 31 predicted proteins | sample 1779941 | NCBI WGS metagenome assembly ORJL01 (sample SAMEA104232317, study PRJEB22302) | groundwater metagenome | biome: forest; feature: aquifer; material: groundwater | place: USA | collected 2011-08-07 | depth 5.8 m
ATAATTTATGTGAGAGAAAAATAAGAGGATCAATTGGATGGAGAAAGATGCTTGGAGGTCATAAGACAAGTGAAGGGGCAAAACAATATGCAATAATACAAACCCACAGACAGACATGGTTGCATAATGGAAAATATCCATACAATGAATTATTAAATGTAATAAAAAACTAATTATCGAGGAACTATATACTTACACGCTCTATTGAGGTTATCTTTCGTATCGCCAGTAGGACTCCAACTAAACAACGGACCATTAGCATCATAAACAAACCATGTTTTCTTTTGTTGCTTCTTTTTATCAGCCATAAATATAACACTTATTTGTTGTTTTTATATTAATCGGATTATTCAAAGAGAAGTCTATGTATTATATAATGGCTTACTAAAAAATAAAATAGCAATTTTTATAAAATTTTTAAGATGAAATACGTCCTTCTCATGATTACAAAACATTGAAATAATCAATTCTGTATTTTATTTAATGAAAGAATATTTTCATATAGACTTAAGTACCAAGTTCTCAAAGAAAGGAAATACTGGAATTGCTTGTTTGCATCTTCCCTCAAGGAAACATAAAGGTTGTGCTCTAAACAATAGGATAAAAAGATATATTGACAAAACCTTATTTTTCAAAAAATCACAAAACGCAAAGCTTATAAATCCCAAATATGTCTATATTATAGGACATTAACGGCTAGTCTTAAAGGTTAGTTAAAAATGTTCTTATAGTCAAAGAAACGGACTGTGTAAAAATGCTATCCTTAAATGTTGAGGGTCTTTTTTCATGGGTTGATGGGGCATTGCCCATTTTCATTTTATTTTTTCAATATAAAACTTTGGCTGTTCTATGGATGGACAGATTTCACGATAATTTTCTAAACCCTTAATATCATCACTTAATTTTCTTCCTACTGAAGCAATTATGTCGGCAATTTTAATCATATCATTCTGACTTGCATGTCCATCCGATATTTCCAAATAAATACCATGCGCTTTTGCTATCTTCTTTAAATAATTTTTTACTTTTTCAATATCTAAATAACTCTCCTTACAAACAACAAGAGGATAAGTCATTCCTCTTTCTGCATATTGTTTTATTGTTGTAAAATAAAGCGAAGCGTAAATAAGTTCTTTCCAATATTTTTTATCTTCTAAATATTTTCTAAAATCGTTCCAAGAATTTGTTTTGAATCTAACACATACCATTCTTATTTTCTGTCCGTTTAAATAATGAATATAGCTTTTTATCCTACTAGCTTGCAACTTAGAACCTTTGAAATTATGTCTTAGAAATTCTGGTCTATCTTTTCTTATTTGTTTAATCAAACTTGTTAAATAATCTGGTCTTATGCTGCACATACCAACGTAAATTTCTTGAGTAGGTTGTCCACTTACGTCTATATAAAAGGATAATGGAATTTTCATTAAATTTTCTCTCCTCTAATGATTATTTTTTGGTTCTTCATAACTAAATCGTTAAACATATAATTTTATTTAAAACCTTGCTTTCCATTGTATTTGAAAGTCATGGAAACTAAATGTTTAGGGCAGTTTTCCTCGATAAACTATATAAATGAAACTGAACGCTTTCATTCTATTCCGGTTCTCCACATTGTTTTTAATTATTTGAGGGAAAAGGAGAGTATAGAATAAATTATATGAACAAGGGCTTTCCCAACCGATTAACACGCATAAGCGTTGGTTAACCTGCATAAGCAGACTTTTTACGGAGCCATCTCACTTATTATGATAATGCTTAACCTCTATTTAAACTTTTTGTTATATGTTATTTACTTAGGTTTCTGAAGTCATTTTTATTACAGCCTGTCGATGAAAATAAATATAGTCAAAACTTTCAGTTTTGCAAATTTATTGAAAAATTTATTGCTTTCAGGCAAATAAATTTTTCCGATAGGCAAGATATTATCAACTATAATCTCATAAACAATAAGGCGCAATGTGTCTTTGTGTCAATGCAAAAGATGCAGTTGTTAACATATCTTCAACAAATTAAGGTCTTCAAATATTGAGAAAATTAGGCTATTTTTCAGTTGTAAATTAAAGATGTTCCGTCGTAACTTTCTAAAGCTAAGTAATTACGTTATATGTTTTTAAGAATTTACTTTATCTGTTTTTCAAAATCATCTAAATTATCTTCAAGAGCTTCTACTGCTTGAAGCAAAATATCTTTGGCTGGAAGGTTTCCGTAGGACTCTACTATAAACAATAATTCTTGAGAATCTGAAATTGCTTCTTTATCTAATTCTTCAATTGCCATGATTTCTGCATCTCCTAAATCACAGAACCATTTTGTCCCTTTCTTTTGAGGTTTAATCTGAGCCTTTGACTTTTCGATTATTTTATCAATATGGGGGGAAGATTTGGCCTCAAGAATATGTCGATAGTAGCACAAACCAGGAACGTGTTTTGCATGAGCTATTCCTTTGCCTAAAGTCGCAGTTGCGACTAGCTCAAGTTTATGGTTTTCATTGAGAATTGTAATAGGTATTTTATCCTGAACTATGTCTGCTGACCCTTTTAAATCTCCAGAATAAACTGTGCATGGTCCAGTTTTTGATAATTTAAAATCTATTTTTGTTTTATCGGTCATGCTTTTTTCAGTTTTTAAAGGAATCAAACCGATTCTGTGAGCCAAAACTTCGTCGTAAAGTGCTGAATCGTTTTTAAAAATCTCCACTTCGTCTACTGCAAGAGTTTTTACTTCAGATACGCTTCTTCTTACTGCATTTGCAAGAGGTTCATTTGAATCTATCCTTAAAACTAATTTTTCCTTTGTATTTTCTATTACTTCCATTTTATATTTATGAAAAGATGGTTTTTAAAGGTTATTGGTTGCCGTTTTTTGGCTTTTTGGAAAGATTATTAAATTGGCAGTGGCTTTTGTATCTATGAAAAAAAAGAGGTTTATCGGACTAGCTTTTATCGCTATATCCTTAATAATAATAGTTTCAAACGCGAGCATAACGGGAGCTGTTATCGGAACGTCTTCTTCTAATTCTTTAAGCTTGGTCGCAATTATCTTTTTCGTTGCTGGTTTAGTTCTTATGTCTCAGAGAGATAGAAATTATGCTCAAGAAATTTTAGAACAAAGAAGATATGTCGATGACACAAGAGAACTAAAGAAGATTGCCAGAAAAATGGGATATAATTTGATGGAAGGTTACAAAGAAGGAACAAGAGTGTATAAAGGAAACGAAGTCTTAACAGTTATATCTAATCATAGAAAGATAGAAGGTAAGGGAACTGTAAAAAGTATTTTAGAAGCTTTAGCCACAGGCGAATCAAGTTTTAGAAAGAGACATGCACACGTATAATTATTTTTCTAATCTCTTTAACATTTTTTGATAAATAATATACCTTCTTGCTTCTTCTTGATGTATTTCTGCACCTAACGCTAAAATTGGAGATATGTTTACTCGACCTTCTTCATTTTGAGGCAAATAAATTCTTTCAAAAGGATTATCACTAATAATTGCTTTCCCTTCTAATCCAAACTGAATATTCTTTCCTTTGTTGGCGGCTTCTTGCATGCCTTCTTCTAACAAAAATCTCTCGTACTTCTTTATATGATACTTTAGCCAGATTTTCTTACAGCTTTTCATTGTGTGCCTCCGACATATCTTTCTAATAAAGAAGTTAATTGTTTATCATCGGAAGGGATTCTTAAATATTCATTCAAAACTTCTCTGAAGCTATTATAACCGCCATGATACTTTATGATAGCTCTGCTAAGACTTGGTCCAAGATTATATTTTATTAACTTCTCATGAGATGGTAATTTAATTAGTTTATTTTCGCCTAATATCTTTTTTGTTTGTATTAATGCAAATTCTAAATCTTCCCATGACCCATTAGAAAATCTTCTTTGCTTTTTACCTAAGGATTCAGTAATAGAATTCATACCACCATGGTATTTGAATAATGATTGAGCTAAAGAAGAATAACCCCATTCACGAAGTTGAGTTGTTGTGGGCATAGATTTACATTTTTTTTCTTTTATTATTCTTTTTAACTCAGTAAGAACATAATCCCTCTGCGCTAGCTTTCCATTTTCTATTTTTCTTCTATTTTCACCTAAATATTCTCTAAATTTATGATAGCCTCCATAATATTTAGTTATAGAACCAGCTAAAGAACTATAACCCATTTTACGCAGCTCCATGCTTCCTGGAAGATACCTCAAATCATGTTTTTTCATGATCCTTCTTGCTTCTTCAGTTCCAAAATCAATATCTTTCCATTGTCCACTTGCTTCTCTTACGTCTTTCTCTCCTAGAGATCTTCTAAATGCAGTATATCCTCCATGATAATAAATTATTGAGTGGCCCAAACTTGATTCGCCCCACTTATCAAGCTGACTTGTAGTTGGAACTTTTTTTAGATGATGTTTAAGCATTAATTTTTTAATTTCTTTCTCAATATACTTTCTATCTTTCAATCTTCCAGCTTCTCTTATAAGAGGTTTTTCTCCAAGTAGTTTTCTGAATCTTCTAAACCCTCCCTGAACAGCAATGGCCGTTGCCAAATCTGATCTTCCTCTTTGAGCAAGATAGTACTGACTAGGAAGATGATTTAAATTATGTTCCATCATAAAATTTAATGCTTGTTGTTTTGTATGCTTTGATGTCCACATTCCTCTTTTCTGCAATAGCTTTTCTCCAAGTTTCTGCCTAAACTTAACAAACCCTCCATGATATTTATGAATTGCAGCACCCAAACTAGATTCCCCCATATCCGATAACTGACGTAAAGTTGGAAGACTTTCTATTCTGTTCTTTTCTTTTAGTCGCTCAATGTAATTAAGAATATACTCTTCATTATTCCATAACCCGTCTTCTTTTTTCTTTTGTTCCTCTCCCAAGAGTTCTCTGAATCTTCTAAACCCTCCGTGATATCTTAAGATAGCACTCTCCAAACCTCCATAACCAAGTTCAGCTAACTTATCTCCATTAGGCAAGGATTTTAGTTTATATCTTTTTATAAGTTTTTTAGCCTCTTTAATGGCAACTCTTTCGTCTTTCCAATATCCTTTATTATTTCTTCCTTTTTCAAGATCTTCTTCATGAACGATTTCTCCAACATATTCTCTAAGAATTCTTTCTATCGCAGGTTTCTTATCTGTCATTTTTTCCTCCTGCGTAATTTTCTAATAAATATTCTAATTGCTGTTTATGTTGTTCTGAATATCCCATTCTTTCCCTTACAGTATTAACGCCCCCATGATAAGATCTCATTGCAGCATAAATTCCAGATTTACCTTTTTTTCTCGCATCATTAAGACTAGGAAAATATCCCAGTTCTTGCACCCATTCTCTAAGAATGGGTTCGAATGTATGCCATTTCTTAAGCGACCCCATTTTATTTCTAACTTTATCTTCTCCAAGTTTTTTACGGAATACAGAAAAACCTCCATGATATCTAGAAATCGCAGCAACAAAGGAAGAGTGACCAAGTTCATATAATATAGCGCCAGAAGGCAATTTATTTAATTTATTCTCTTTCATTATTCTTCTCGCTTCCTTAAGGACGTTTCTTTCTTTTTCCCAATATCCTTTCTCTTTATAATTCTGGTCTAATCCTAATAGTCCTCTAAAATAAAAATACCCTCCATTTCTTGAGATTTGAGCAGCTAAAGCACCAGATCCTATTTCTTCTAATTTACTATTTGAAGGAAGATCTCCAGTCTTTCTAATAATTTTTTTGCATTCGCTAAGAATAGTTTTTTCTGTCCATGTTCCAAATTTTACACGTGGTAAATCGAGTCCTAAATCTTCTCTAAGTTGAGGATATCCGCCATATTCCCTGGTAATCGCTGCTCCAAAAGACGATTGTCCTCTAAAAGAAAATTCCTTTTGCGTTGGAAGATAACCTAATTCGTCAATGATTCTTTTTGCTTCTTGTTTTATCTTTCTTTTAGTCCAATAACCATTTGGTCTATCTCTTTCTTTTAATTTCAGTATTTCCCTAATTTTCCCAATTCCCATTTTGTTAACTCCTGTAGTAAACCCTCTGTATTTTCCATTTTTTCGTGAAATTTCAAGCATTTTTGGCCATGGGGGCAAGTCTCCAAATCTTTCAACAAGTTCAGAGCATATTGTTAATACTCTTTTTTTCGTCCAATAACCATCTGGCTTTCTTTCTGATTCAAAACCTAATTCTTTCTGAATTTTTCTAAACCCGCCAAATTTATGCGAAATATTCCATGACGCTCCATTGTATCCTGCTTCACCGAGGTCTCCTGCAGAAGGTGGCTTTCCAAGTTTATCCCCAAGCTCTTTATAAATTTTTAAAGTCCTCTCTTTAGTCCAATAATTCTTTGGTCTTTCTGGAGCACTTGCATTCAAACCTAATAAGTCTCTAATGACATGAAAACCTCCATGATTATCAATTGCTGCACTCAAACTTGTGAGTCTAAGCTCCTTTAATCTTCTTTGCGTCGGAAATTTTTCTTCTTTCTTTACAACTTTTTTACATTCATTTAATGTATTTTCTAAAGTCCAATAACCATTTTCCCTTCTACTTCCTTCTAATTCAAGAAGACCTCTTATTTTTCCAAAACTTGAATAACTTCCAACAGCGGCAACGAAGGAACTATATCCAAGTGTTTTAAGTTCTTGCTGGGTTGGTAAATTTCCAAGCCCATCAACAATTCTTCTTGCTTCTTCAATGACTTTTTCTTCACTCCATTTTCGTGTGTAAATTTTATATTCTTCTTCATTTATTGAATCTTTTACATAACCTCTCAATGTTCTTTCAATTGCAGGTTTTTTATTTTCCATTTTTTCCCCTGCCCTTTCTTCTCCCAGGCATAATTATACTCCTGCTCTCTGAAGGATCTCTAACATCTTCATCTGGTTCATCTTCTCCAAGAGTTTCAAACCAAAAGTCTTTTGGATTTGCTTTCGCAGGTTTGTCAACTCTTCTTGCAAGCATTAAATATGTATCAGATAGCTTAGAAGAATAACTTTCTGCAAAGTGCTCTCCGTGTTGTTTTCTTAATCTTCTAAACGCGTCTGTGCTTAAAGCAAACCCTTCATTTTTTTCGCTTATCAATTCAAATCCTAAAGTTTCCATTCCAGAATAAAATCCTCCAGCAAACCTCATATTTTTGACAATAAGTTCAACTAATCCATTCTGTTTTAAGATTCTATTTGTTTCTAATAATGAACTATGCACCTCTTCAGCATTTTTTAACAAAGAAATAGATTCGTTGTCTACCATATCAAATTGCGCTTTTTTAAACGGGCTGTCTTTTCCAGTCATGTCTGCAAGTACTTGATTTGGATTTTTTCCTCGGTCAAGCATAAGCTGTGAAGTATCTCTGTCTGTTATTTTGGGCATTCTCAATCCGTTTATTTTCAAAACACCTGCTAATCCTTGATAAGCATTATATAGCAAAGATGGTCCCGAACCTTCTGAAACAATATTTCTTGGAAAAGCAATTTCCTTTATTTTGGCTCTTCCAACTAAATCGCAAATCTTTGCAGTATGAGTAACATGTGGAGATAAATTTAATAAAGTACTCATGTACAATTCAACAAATTCTGGATTTTTCCAACAACCTAATGGATCTTGACCAATCATACGCATAACTCTCTGTGCATCAGTTGTTGTATAAGTTGTAGGACTTAAACTAGATACTTTTCGTGTTGATCTAATTCTCTTCTTCACTTCAAAATCAGCAACAGATTCGACATCTGCTTTGTAAACATCAATAGATAAACCACCAATGCTTTTCTTAACTAATTCTCCAAATCTTTTTCCTTCAGTATCACCAAGAAGTCCCCACTCTTCCTCAGTTGGGGGTACTCCATCCATAGCCATCTTTGCAACGATTCTTTTTTTATCAACATAATCTCTTAAACTTTCATCTAAGGTATTTACTGTTCTAAGATGGTTAATGTAAACTTTTTTAGTTTGACCCTTTCTTAATAGTCTCCACAAAGCTTGTTGTTCTGTATCTGGGACATAATCTTCATCTAAGAAATAAACATGATTTGCAGCAGTAAAGTCTAAACTTTCTCCACCTGTTTCGGTTGTGCATAATATTCCAGTTAGACCATTACTAAGTTTATCGACTGTTTTTTCTCTGTCTTCAATTTTTAAAACCGTTCCATCTATAATTCCTATTTCTCCGTCTTTTCCATATTTTCTTTTCATAGCTCCTTCTAGAATAGATTTTAATGACTTGTCAAAATCAAGTTTATCATATTCTTGTGAAATTCCCATTTCTGCATATCTTTGTCTTAATCCTTCATGCCCTATTTCCGTAACCCCTTCTCTAAACATCGTAGAGAATATAACAAATTTTTCTCCTCTTACAATAGGCCCTTCAGGAGATATTAATAACTCTTCTAATTTTTTGTACTTAGCAGAATTTCTCCAAGTTACTTTTCCTAATGCCCCAGCTTTTTCTAATATCTCAGGGTTCACTAAACGAGGATCAAGTAATGCTTTTCTTGCTTGTTGTAACCATCCTTGTGGTCTAAATTCAATAATGTGATCGTATATTTTTCTTTGTGTATGGTCAAGTTCTATATCCTGTTCATTCTCTGTCCAATCCAAATCTTCGTTAATATCTTCTGATGTTCTTCTCACTGATCTTTCATGGAAAAATGTGTATAATACTCTAGGTGAATTGTGTATAAGATCCATAAATTTTTCTGGATCTGGTAAAGCGGCAGGATTTAGTAAATGATATTGAACTGCAAAATCCATTAATCCGTTAGAAATAGGAGTAGCAGACATAGGTACAAAATAATCAGAGTTTAGTGCTAATACTCTTGCAGCGGCGCTATGTGATGGTCTTCCTTTAAGAGTTAGTTCTCGTAATGCTTTAATATTGTGACTTTCATCAAATACTACATAATCAACTCCTCTTTCTACTAATTCATCAATAAATAATTTTTCACCACCATTAACTCTTGTCGTTAATTGTTCGTAGTTTAAAACTATCCATTTCTTTTGTGCAATTTCATCTAAGAAATCATCATCTTTTCTTTCACCATTAATTATAGCTACATCTTGTCTCTCTGCTAAATATCTTTCTTGATCATTTCCAATTAAACCCTTTCTCCACGCTTTCTTTGCTAAGTTCGGACCAACAACAATTGCTCTTCTAAATTCCTTCCCTTGTTTTCTTAGTTCTCTTTCTATTAATGGTTGTGCCAATGTTGCAATAGCTGTCTTGCCAGTTCCTCCTCCGTCCCATACTCCAAATCTTCCTTCATTAAGTAAATGATATATCCCAATTTTTTGGTGTAATGATGGCAATACTCCTCTTTGACCTGTTTGAGGATCAACGAAATTAGAATTTGCTCCTTCTACTTGAAAGTCTAAATATTTTCTATAAGTTTCTGCTAACTCTTGATATGCTTGTCTAACGTTTTCATTTTTTTCTTTCTTAACTAATGTGCCAAGAGTTTTAAGAGCTGCAACTTCTCCATGTCTAAAAGCAGGAAAGACATCTCGTTCTGCTTTTTTCTGAACAAGGATATGCAACATTCTTTGGTAGTCTTTTTCTTCGTTAGATTCAGGTTTCGGTAATGCTGTAAGTAAATCTCTTAAATGTGAAGGAAAGAAATTATTATTCGATACGGGGTTTCTTTTTTGTCTTTCTGGTAATGCGTACCCTCTTTTTCTATTTGTTCCAACACTAAGAACAACTTTATATAGACTTCCTAAATCTTTACTAACTTTTTCTCTTACTTCTGGAACTAAACAAAAAATTCCAGTTGCAATAAGATCACTATCTCTAACTGGATCAAATCTGTCAAGAATTCCTAAATAATTTTTGCCAAACTGTCCGCCTCTTCCTTGAACAAGCTCTTGCATTCTTTTATAAATTCTTTCCGCACCTTCGTAGGTAAGACTAAAGCTTCCATCAAGCATTCCTCTCTCTTCAACTCTATTAATCAAATTTGGAGCCAGTCCTTGTCTTCTTGCTTCTTCTAAAGCAAGTTTCAAAGAACTTTTCCCAGTCTTTAAAAATCTAGAAGCATAGCTATTTCCAGCACCCACTTGCTCCATACAATAGTCTTGAAATGTATTATATTTTTTTTCATTATTCATACTAAATTATGACATAAAAAGGTTTATAAAGCTTACTCATGATTAACTACTATTAAGTTACTAAGATGATAAGTGAAGTTTACATTCCAAGGCGAACAGAAGCATTAAAAGAAGACTTTTTTGCTAGACATGCCGATGTTGTAGCAAAAGACTTGCTAGGTAAAACTTTGGTAAGAGAAAGACAAAACGCAGCCACACTTTACGCAATTATTAGTGAAGTTGCTAGTTTTGAAGGCAGCCAAGAAGACTCTATGACTGAAGGAGCACTATACGCTCCAGGAACATTAATTGTTAGCACTAAACATGGGAAAAAAATGCTTGATATTGCAACATATCAAATTTGCAAACCTTCTTGCGTTACTTTAATCTCTGCGGTAATTGGAGATCAAAGAGGAGTTAGAGAAGTTGTTGAAGGTCCGGGAAATTTAACAAAAGTTTTAGAAATAGATAAGGATTCTTTCCACGGATTACCTATAAGATTGTCTCCGATTTGGATTGGTGGTCAAGCAGTAGAGGAAGATAGAATTGTTAAAAGAAATAAATCAAGTGTTCCTAGAAATTGCAAAGGTTATTTTTATTTTAAATAATAATCAAACTCTTCTTCCTCTCTTACCGCCTTTTTTCTTGGGGCCTCCACGAGGAACCGCAGTAGTTTCGAGAATATTAATTAAATCAAACCCGCTTTTACTTAAACTTTTAACTGCTGCATGGGCTCCAGGGCCTAAACCTAAATGAGTTTTGCCTTTCATTCTAACATAGAGTTTTTTAAAGCCTAAATCTAAAGCTCTTTCAGAAGCTTTTTTTGCAACGAACATTGCTATCGTAGGATTTGCTTTTAATCTGCTATGTTTTGTAATCATACCTCCAGAGGCACGAGAGATTGTATTCCCTGCAAGGTCTGTAATATGAATTATCGTATTATTTGGGGTGCTGTAAATATATGCAATCCCTATTTTATCTTCGTCCTTGGTCATATTAATTTTCCCCCGTCAGTGCTTCAGCTTCTTGAATTTTTTCTGTTTTATTAATGGTTAATGACTTAATAACTTTTACTTTAATTGAAGATTCATATTCAATTGGAACCAAATAGCTTGGAGAATCTACAACCTGATTGTTGATCGAGACTTTTTTATGGGTAACAAATTGTCTTGCTTGTTTTGGTTTTGTTGCCAGACCTTTCTTCACAAGAACAGTTGGTAATCTTCTATTTAACAAGTCTTCGACCTTTAGGCCAAGAACGTCGGCAATTGAATTAACTTTGAGGCCTATTGCCCTTAATTTGCCGAATAAGACTTCTTGTTCTTCTAGAGAAGATCTTGCCAATGCTTTTGCCCTACTTCTAAAATAGTCTACCTTTGCCTGTGTTTTCCATATCTCTTTTTTATTTTTTAGCCCAAATTGCAGAACTAATGCGTCTTCATTCTTTATTCTTGCGCCCTCGAATGGTTTTCTAGGACGACTGTATCTTTTCTTTTTTCTTATCATTTTTTGCTGCTCCTTTTAACTCCTACTGCTTTTCCTACTTTTCTGAAGTGGGCTCTTGTTCTCTGTCCTCTTACGGGCTGGCCTGCGGTGTGTCTTATTCCTTTATAGCTTCTTATCTTCTTCATTCTTCTAATGTCAAAGTCCTTCTTCATATCTAAATCTGCCCCTATGTGATGTTTTGTTTCTCCTGTCTCTAAATCAAACCTTCTATTTTTAAGATAGTCTTGAATGTCGGGATTTTTTAAGAATTGTTCTATTTTTAATATCTCGTCCTTTGTTAATTCGGATATCTTTTTTGATTTAGGAAATCCTAATTTTAAGCAAGCTGCGTTGGATATGCTCCATGAAACGCCTTTCACCCTCGTTAGACCGGTGTAAAGATTTCTCGAACCTGGAACGTCGTAGCCTGCAATTCTAACTAAAGATTCTTCAAGCATTTCTTTTTCTGGCTGCGGTTTTGCCTGTTTCTTTTCTTTCTCAGCTTTTTTATCTTGCTGTTTCTGAGCTGTTTTCTGGTCCGATTTCTTATCTTGTTCTTTTTTTGTTTGTTTTTCTGCCATTTTATCTCACAAATAAATTAAATCTTTGCCTTTCGATTAATTCCTCAGTTATACGTTTTTCTATTGCTTTTTTTGGATCTGGAACGCTTTTTACTCTGCTCTTTATGTCATCAAAAGACTCAAAAACTTTTTGCTCTCGGGCTTCGAGAATTTCATGAGTATGCTTTTTTCCAAACCCTGGAAGCAATTCCAACTGATGAAGACGAGTATTTATCGGCTGAGCTTTATTGAAAAACTCAACGAATTCTTTCTCTCTCGCGGAGACTACTTCTTCAATAAATTCCTGAAGGGCTGTCTTTGCTGTTTCAGTTAGTTTCTCCTTAGAGAGTCTTCCTTTGATGAAGTATATCTTCTCTCTCTTTTCCGGACCTATATAAACTTTTTCTTTGGGAGCCAATGAAATTCCCCTCCTAGGTATTAATTCTAAAAGAATAAAAGTTGAAACACCTACAGCCTGGGCTATAGGAGAATTAGTTCTTTCCATTGGGTAGCCGTACTGCAAATAATCTAAGATTATTGCATAATCTTCTTTTCCTGTCATTTTCAATATTTGGTTGTGATTTCAAGTATCGCATTTGTCTCCTCATCTGTAAGACTAGTATCGACAAAAATTTTATTTACATCTTCCTTGTCTCTTGGAAGAAAATCAACGATCTTAATTAATTCTTCTTCATTAATTTTTAAGTTATTTAATGCTAACAAATCTGATTTTAATTTTTCAGATTTATCTTTTGTGAGTTTTGCAAAACTTTTTAAATAATCTTGAAGGGGCTGTTTATCCTCTGAGTCTTTGACTAAGTCTTTCACTTCTGCTAGTGTTATATGTTTTTTTGAGATTATCATTTTGCTTCTATCCTCTTAAGGTGAATTGGTCTAATTAAATATTTCTTTTCCTTGTTCAAATCTTTTATAGCAAGGTAATATGCGTTTCCCCTTTTTGATATTACCTTGCCTGTTCTTCCCTGCAGCTTCTTTTTATAACCTAAAGGCAAACTTAATTCCTGGACAACTGCCACTGAATCTCCTGGCTGGAAACTCTGGAAGTATCTAGTGAATGAAAACTTCCCTTTCTGTCTTGGTTTTTTTCTCTTTAACATGGAAATTAGTAATAAAAGTGCTTTTTAAAGATTCCGATGAGCATTAGAAATTCTAAATGTTGTTATCTCTTGAATTATCGGAAAAAGAACTTGATTTATTATCCGTTGGAACGAATGCCCCTGCTTTTCTTGATGATTGTTTCATTGGCTGGGGATTCGAAACTGAGCCTTGAAATAAATCTCCTGATTCTCTGGCATTTTCCATGCTTTGTTTTATTGCGTTAAACATTTTCTCACCCCATACGCCGATGCCACATCTTGTGCATACATCTAGAACACAATCCTCATCAATACCATTCTTGCAATAGATACATTTTTTTTCCATATTTCTCTTTTTTATGTCAAGATTCTTGAGAATCTTGAGCATCCGAAAAACGAGAGCAGAATCGTTTTTCTGATTTTCTCATGAATAAAGCAGGCTATTTAAATATTCTCGTATTATAGACATTCCCGTTGATTGTATCACCTTTCGTTCGGGAATGTCTATTAGAGATTTCAGATTCTAGAGTGACTGAATTAGAGGGAATCTCTATACTTATATCGTTTTTCTGTTTCTTGAAGAATTAAGTTTTATATTTATCTTTCACAATGTTTAAAAGATAGAAAATTCTAAAAAACTGATGGGTCATTAATAAGATTACAAACATCGAAAGATTTAACAACCTGCGAAGTTTGTAAAAATAACCCTAATATGTCAAGAATTGTTTTTTTCGTAAACTCCCTACTTCGGTTCGTGAGAAAGAAAAAACAATTCTTGAGCATGCTCAAGAACCCCGAACACGTCCCGGAATTTATTCCGAGGGTTCTTGACATTAAAGAAATGAAAGGGGGGAAATATAATGGAAGAAAAAAATAATAAGGAAGGCACAATTACCATAAAGAAAGATACTCTTTGGAAGTATTCGACTTTCATATTGGGAGCTTTGGTGATTGTTCTAGCTTTTGTTGTTTTCTCTGGAAATAAGGGCGGAGTAACTGGAAATGTTATAGCAGATAATCCCCAACCACTAGGGAATACCGCACCATCGACTGTAACTGCAGACGTTGATGACGATGCCATATTAGGAGATAAAAAAGCTAAAGTTACTATAATTGAGTTTTCTGATTATGAATGTCCATTTTGCGGAAGATTCTTTAGTCAGACCTTACCCCAGATTAAATCTCAATATGTAGATACTGGTAAAGTAAAAATGGTATTTAGAGACTTTCCATTATCATTCCATCAAAACGCTATGCCTGCAGCAATTGCTGCCGAATGCGTAAAGGAAAAGGGCGGAGATGCGGCATATTGGAAGATGCACGATAAAACATTTGAAAATCAACAAGCTTTAAGTAAGGATAATTTGAAAGCGTGGGCAAAAGAATTAGGATATGATATTGGGACTTGCTTAAATAGTGAGAAATTCAAATCTGAAGTTCAGAAAGACATGTTAGACGGACAAAAAGCGGGATGCCAAGGAACTCCTTGTTTTGTAATAATGGGAAGCGATGGTAAAGGAACGCCTATAAGTGGAGCACAACCGTTTGATGTATTTAAACAAATTATAGATACTAAGTTGTAAATTTATTTTTTTATTTTTTAACTTTGTTTTTTTATTTTTTAGTATAGTAATATTTATATTATAGAAAAGAGAGGAAAGAGAAATAGATTTTGAAGAAAATTTTTCTTATTTTCTATGGAATCTACCTTACAATTGTTTCTTTCATTTCTGGACCTGTAGAAACAATAGCAACATCTGCTCCTACAAATCTTTCAAAATCACTTATAGCCCGACTTAGTGAAGAAGGCAATCTTCCAAAATCTTTTTCTCCTCTTATGTTTCCATGGCCCTGGTAAGCCTGGTATTCTGGAACGACTCTTCTCAAATAATCTGCATCATTCTTAAACCCGCTAGAACGTCCATCAATTTTATAATCAAAGCACAATTTAAATTCGCTTAGTCCTTCTAATGAGTCTACTTTTGTTAAAATTAACTGCATTGGTCCATTAACTCCAACTGCGTATCTTGCTGCAACTGCATCTGTCCATCCAACTCTTCTTGGTCTACTTGTAGTAGCCCCATATTCTTCTGCTGCTAATCTAATTCCGACTCCTCTAATAAAATCGTCTGGAGAATTTAATAAATTTTTAATCCCATCAGAATATCTAAGAGTTTCGTCATTTTTCCTGTTTCCTTCGTCTTGACTACAATAATCTTCTGAAAGAGTTCCTCCTAATTCTGTTGGGAAAGGTCCTCCGCCTACACGAGTCATGAAAGGAAATTTTATAACTCCTAAAGAAAGGTCAATAGCTCCAGCAGATATTCCAACTCCTGAAGCGGTGCCGTTAATAGAACAATCAGAAGAAGTTACATAGGGAGACGCCCCATGTTCAATGCTTAATAATAATCCTTGGGCCCCTTCCAAACAAACTCTTTTGCCTTTCCCTATTGCAATATGCATAAACGAAACTGTGTCCCGAATATAAAATTTAAGCATATCAATTGGTCCAGAAAAATCTGCGACAATTTTATCTATGTCTATTTGTTGCTCTGGACAAATTCTTTTTGTTCTTTCTATCTTTCTTACTAAAACATCCCTATCTAAAAGATCCCTCATCATTATTCCACGTCTTGCTATTTTATCAGTATACGCTGGACCAACTCCTTTTCCTGTTGACCCTATGCCTCCTCCTTTTTGAGACCTGTCTTTTTCTAAGTCTTGGGCAATATGATAAGGCATGATTACTTGTGCATCTCTACTTATCATTAAATTATTAAATGAAATTCCCTCTTCTCTTAATGCATTCATTTCTTCTACTAAAACGATAGGATCTATAACCATTCCATTCCCTAGGATGTTTGTTTTGCCATATTGATCATAACTAATCCCGGCAGGCAATAAATGAAAAACTCTATTCTTGCCATTTATAACTACTGTATGCCCAGCATTATTTCCACCCGTGCCACGAGCAATTATATCTGCCCATTGTGAAGCAAAAAAATCGGAAAACTTTCCTTTTCCTGTGTCCCCATATTGATTGCAAACAACTGCTAAAATTTGCACGTCTTTGAGTAAATCTTGAAGAGCCATTATCTTCCTCCTGTACTTATCAGACTATGAGTTCCACTCTCTTGCAGAGAAGCTATAGTTCTTCTTTCAAATCTAGTATCTCCAGCATATAATCCTTGGTGAGCACTATTTATAGACTTATAATTCGAAACTTCAAAAGCATGAAGAATTGCATCACATAAAAGTGGAACCCATCCATGAATACTTCCTCTATAACGAACGCTGTCAGAGACTCCTTCAGGCATTTTACCATAGCCCCTTAAACTTCCTCTAACCTTTGCTTCATCAGAACCCATTCCCCTATAGTCTTTAGCTGGCATTCCAGATGAAGGGTCTGTTTTTATCTCTCCTGGACCTTCCTCTGTGCCTGCAAGAAGATTTCCAAGCATAACACAATCTGCGCCGATGAATAATGCCTTTGTTATATCTCCAGGTTCCTTAATTCCTCCGTCGGCAATAACTTTCACATTTTTATCTTTGAGAACCTTAGAGCAATCGTAAACAGCGCTTGCACCTGCTTTTGAAATTCCTATTGTCCCTGCCGTTGTACAAATTGACCCAGAACCCTGACCACATCTAAATGCATCAACGCCCCATTCTACAAGAGCCAAAGCTGCTTCTGGAGTTGAGATGTTGCCTCCTATTAATAGTTTATCAGGATATTTTCCTTTGATGTGACGAACCATTCTTTCTTCATGAACGGAATAACCTTGAGAAGTGTCTATTATGACTCCATCTGCTCCGGCCGCAAATCCTCTTTCTAATCTTTCATGAGCATCATTGGGCCAAGTGCTTACCGCAAATAAAACTCTAAGTCTCTTATCTTTATCTCTCGTAGACATTGGATATTGGGATAATTTTGCAATATCTGCCCTAGTTACTAAATATTTTAAATTTCCATCTCGGTCGACAATAGGTAAAGACCTTACATGTTTATCCCACATCATCTCTTGCGCTTCTGGCAAAATAATGGGCATCATGCCTACGACTAAATTTTCTAAAGGAGTCATTCGACTAGAAACTTTATCGTTTGTTCTAAACCCTTCCCAATAGTCTGCTTCTGTTAAGAACCCTACAAGCTTACCATCTGATTTTCCATTATCTGTGACTGGAAATGTTCTAATGTAAGAACTGCCTATTGTGTGGCTTTTTCCTAAAGATATAACTTCTGCGATTGTCATATTAGGGTTTACTGTAACTGGAGACTCTATAAATCCGTTCTGAAATTTTTTTACAGCCTCGATTTCACTAACTTGCTGTTCAATGCTCGGTCTTCCATCTTCATCTTTATGATTATAATGAATTGCACCAATTCCTCCTTGTAAGGCAATTGCAATACAAACTCTTGCGTTTGTTACTGTATCCATTGGAGAGGCGATAATAGGGGTTCTAAGAATTACCTCTTTTCCAATGTCAATTTTTAGAGAAATATCTTCTCTCCTAATCTGCGAGAAGCGAGTATTTAAAATTGTGAAATCTCCATATGTTATCCCTATTCCTCTTTCAAAAAGTTCTTCGCCACTTATTCCACTAGCCGTCATAATAGAAAGTAAGAAAATTTATAATACTTAAAGATTATTGTAATAATCAGTATAGGAATATTTGTTTATTTTTGTGAAACAAAAATAAGAATTTTCATGAAAATAAGCCCTCATTTGTTCAGGCTTATTTTCTAACTTATACTAATAATAAACTAAATTTTATTGTTTGGGGAGCAGATTAATAATTTTGAAAGGATTTTGATAATTGAGATTTGTAAACTATCTATTTTTACAGAAAAATGGTTATCTACTGAATTAAAATTATGGTTTTATAGATAATCCCCATGATTGGGTTACTTTTAGTTGGGGATTCTCTAATAGGTCTTCCCCTTTTTAGGTAACTTAATCAACGGGAAGACCTATAATGAGAGTTGTTTCTTAAATATTCGTGCAGGAACTTAAAATAACTATTATCTGAAGATTTGGACATCTTTTCTACAATTAACTCTGGAGTTGAGCTGGCTAACCTGCCTAAAATTGGATTATGATCTACAATTAATTCATTATTTTCATCAAGGCCTTTTGCTTCTATGCCGTCTATTCTTGCATTTTTAGGCAGAATTTTATTTATTTCCTGTCCAAGGTGAGTTGCAAAGATTATATAACAGCCTTTGTTGATGAAGAAACTTGCGCTTGCGGCAATCATTTTTCCTGCAACCCCTGGTTCTGTAACTGCTTCTATTTCATCAGCTAAAATTAAGGTTTTGCTTCCTGTTTCAATTTCGGATAATTGCGTTAATAACGTCTCAAAAGCCCCTTTGGACATGCTTCCTTTATTTTTAGCAAAATAATAAATTTCGCTAAATAGCGGGACTTTGAAACTTCCATTGATTGGCAAACCTAAATATGAATAACAAATCAATTGTATAATGTGTTCTAATAAAGTTGTCTTGCCTCCACTATTTGCTCCTGTCAGAATCGAACATTTGTGTTGAGCATTTAAATGAAAACTAATTGGAGAGGGATTATCTAAAAACTCGTTGAAAGAAGATTCCAAATATAATTCTTCTGTAAAAACTGGAAAGGTTTTATCTTTCATCCAATCGCATAAAACACTTGTAAAATCAAAGAGGAGCAATTTAGTTTCAAGTTCACTTAATTTTTTTGGTATTGAAGAGGCTTGTTTTGCTGCTTTTTTTATTCTTTCTGCTGAAGATGCAAATTGATTTAAACTCTGCTCTCTTAAGACTTTTTCTAATTCTTTTTCATCTATGCTTATTGGAATACTTTTAATAAACAAACTTTCAGGAAGGGCCGTCTTTTTAATTGAGGCATTTACAATGTCATTTAATTCTTTGGGCAAGACTCCTTTATTCAATACTTCTAACAAAGAATTTCCAGAAATGTTTAATTCGCTAACTTTATTAGAAATCTCCTCTTTAATTGATTCTAAAGAGTCTTCTACTTTTTCTCTTGAGATTTGATATTTATTTTCTTTGCTGAATAAATAAGAAAAGGAGTTTAATTCAGCAGCTAGGGATTTTAAGCCTTCATCTATATTTATAGAATTTAATATTTCAAGATTGTTTTTCCAACCAGATAATAATCTAACGTGTCTTTCTAGATAGGCCTCATCAATGGAGTTTAAAAAAACTGTTTGAGGCAGTCTTTCTAAGGCAAGGGAGAAATTATCGCAGTCTAAAACTTGAACAATATCATATCTTTCTAACTCTAAAACATCTTGCTCATTGACAATGAATTTAACTGCACAACCTAACTCTTTTAATGTTTTAAAAGTTGAATCTTGTTCGGTAGCTACGACTATTCCATAATCGGGGTTCCAAAATGGTTTTGGCTCTTTTAAATTTTTAAGGAAAGAATTATTTGAGGGCTTTATTGTCTTGAAAAATTTCTGCCTGTTTAAAATTTCTAACTCATTTGAAGTAAAAGTAAAAAAATCAAGGAGATTTGCAGTTTCTGTAAAGTTGAATCTTTTTGAGAGTATGTTCGATGCCCTATTGTAAACCTCTCTTGCATCTTTTGTCTTGAATATGCTTTTCCCAGAAGACTTTATTGGAGTTTTCTTTTTATTAAATGGCTTTAAATTCCATTTACAAATAAATTCGCTCAACTCTTTTTCCATCTTTTAGATAGAGATATGTGGTTTTAAAAGATTAGGGTACAGAGAATTATAGGAAATAACATTAATTTTCGGATTTTTCTAATTTCTACCCCTATCTATAAAAGGAAAAGAATTTCTCCGATTATTAATTTCCTTTCATATAACATAATTAAGTCACTAAATAGTATTAATTCTCTGATAAGACAATTTACAAATAAAGCAACACTATCAAGTAAATTGTCTATATTGGAAGGGATAGAATTTCTCCGATTATTAATTTCTTTTCATATAAGTAAATACTAAAGATTTTGATATTTATTTTAGAGATTCATAAGTTTTATATAGGAATAAGAATAATTACTTTTATGGAATTAGATTATTATAAAAAATATGCTCCTGCATTTTCTAGGTACGGGGTTGGAATTGTTTTTTTGATATTTGGAATTTGGCAGTTTGTCAATCCTTCTTCATGGGAAGGATATCTGCCCGTGTTTGTGATAAGCAGTTTTAACGCCGCAACATTTATTTTTTTAAATGGTGTGCTTGATAGTTTAATTGGAGTACTTTTAATTAGTGGAGTATTTGTAAGAGCTGCTTCAGCTATAGGAGTACTGCATTTACTGGGAATTGTTTTTAGTCTTGGATGGAATGATGTTGCGGTAAGAGATATTGGCTTAATTATTGTTTTAATTTCTGTTTTCTTAAACGGAAAAGATGATTTTTGTTTAGGAAAGAATAATAAATAACAGAATTTATAATCTAAAAAGAGGAAATAATGGAAATATCCGCGTTAGCTTCGGGCTCGAGTGGAAATTGTTTTTATGTAGGAAGTGAGAAGTGTGCAATTTTGATAGATGCCGGAATATCTACAAAACAAATTTTAGAAAAGCTCTTGGTTATTGGAGGAGATGCAAGAAAGATAAAGGGTATTTTTATAACACATGAACATATTGATCACGTAAGGGGGGTGGATGCGCTTGCAAGAAAATTAAATATTCCGATATTTGCAACAAAGGCTACTGCACAAAATTGTTTTTTATGCTCTGATAAAAATTTAATTAAAATAATAAAAAGAAATTCGGCAGTGAAAGTTAATGGATTAAAAATTGAGGCATTTTCCAAGAGTCATGATGCTGCAGACCCAGTTTCTTATAATGTGTATGAAAAGAAAAAAGCGACTATAATAACTGATGCTGGACATGTTTGCAAGAATATTAAAAATCATGTATCAAATTGTGATTTATTATGTATAGAAACGAATTATGATGATAAAATGCTTATGAATGGACCTTATCCATATTATTTAAAAAAATTAATAGGAAGTGATAAGGGGCATTTATCAAATAATCAAGCAGGACTTTGTGCTTTGGAATATGCATCACCTAAATTAAAGAGGGTAATTCTCTCGCATATTAGCAAAACAAATAATACTCCGGAATTAGCTTATTCAACTTTTTCAAATATAATTAAAGAAAGGAGCAATTTATCCCCCATTGTCAATGTTTCTGTAAGGGAAGAACCGACTGAATTGTTCAAAATATAAATTTGATACATTTTTAAACTGAAATTAAGTCATGAGAATATGAAGTTTTCACATATTGAAAAGAAGGATTTGTTTTATGCAGGATTAATGATATCTTTAGCTTTTGCTATTTTACTTGCAGGAGGTTATCAATCATTAATTTCATTTAATTCTGGATTGATGATTGCATTTTTTGTCGCATTTTTTACAGCCGGAATAGGATTTTTACTTCACGAGATAATGCATAAATATGTTGCACAGAACTATGGGCTTAGGGCTGAATTTAGGGCGAATTATAACATGTTATGGATTGCTTTGGGGGCTTCGCTGTTTGGATTTATATTCGCCGCTCCAGGGGCAGTTTATATTTCTGGATGGAATATCACAAAGGAGAGGAACGGAAAAATATCTCTTGCTGGACCAATGACAAATATAGTTTTGGCAATTATATTCTTAATTCCTTTGTTAATATTTGGTAGTTCGGGAATGATTGGGGAGATTTTAGGCTTTGGTTTACAGATAAATGCATTGCTTGGGGCATTTAATATGATTCCTGTAATGCCATTTGATGGAGCGAAGATAATTGCATGGAGCAAGGGAGTTTATTATGTTGCTTTAATTGTTGCTGTAGGATTATATTTGGTAAGCTGGATTGTTTAACTCCATTTAATTTTTCAATAATTATTAGATTCAATTATAAAGAATGGTTTTTTTGTTTCAGATAATTTAATCTCTACATTCTTGGAAGCATTAGAATCTATAAAATAGCAAATCTTAAAACCTCTGCAATCTTCTTAAGTACATGCAAAAAAGAACACAAGTAATGATAACTTTTCTAGTTTTAGTAATATTCATCTCTGCCCTATACACTTTTACAAACTGGTTTTCAAAAGTCACAGGTTATTTTGGGGGAGAAGGAGAAAAAGACAGATTATTGAAATGCCTTATCGATAACAATGCAGAGTTTTACACTTCTGTATTTTGTGCAGATTGCGAAAAACAGCAGAAACTCTTTGGGGAATCTTTTAAGTTAATTTCACAAGTAAACTGTGGGGAAAATAAAGAACTATGCCCTAACATTCAAAGCATCCCTGCATGGTATATTAATAAAAAAATATATTATGGCTACAAAAATCTTACAGGATTGAGAGATATTTCGGGATGCGGGTAATTCTATTTCTTATTTTTCAAATAAACGTAAATATACCCGGAATAAATAAAAGAATCAACTTTAATAACTTTTATAAACCCTGAACGATTTTTAACACTATGAAAAAAGGAAAAAAGAAAAACAGCAATTTAAAAAAAATAGAAGAAGTATTAATTAAAGTAGGCTTAAGAATTGCAAGAAGAGGCGAAGGAGCATTATTCGTCGTAGGAGATGCACAATATAAACCTTTAGTAAAACAATCGGTTGAGCCGTTTTTAATAACACAGAATGAAAAACTTTTAGAGTCTCTAGCGTTAATTGACGGAGCAGTAATAATATCAAAAAGTGGAAAGATGAAAGCCTATGGTGCGATGATAAAATCCACAAAAACCATCAAAGGTTTTGGAACAAGGCATAGCGCAGCAATAAGCGCGTCTGAAAAAGCAGACTTGGTCATAGTCATCTCAGAAGAAGATAGAAAAGTTAAGATTATAAAAAATGGGAAGATGTTAATGCAGTTAGACGCTTTACAGAAAAATGTAGAAGAAGGCGTTTCCCAGACAGTAAATCTCCTTGAATCTTTAGGCGCTGGAACAATAGGGACTATCGGAACAAGTCTTTTAGTTCCGGGGCTAGGAATAACTTTGTTGCCTGGAGTAATTGTATTTGGTTCGGCATATTACCTGACAAGAGTCATAACAAGAAAATTCAATGGCCGTTAAATTTATAAACGATCTTTTTAAACTATTAGTATGATAATTCCAGTTAGATGCTTCGGCTGCGGAAAGCCAATAGGTCACCTATGGGAAGAATATAAAAAAAGAATAGATGCAGGTGAAGACGCAGGCAAGGTTCTTACAGAATTAGGTTTGGATAGATATTGCTGCAGAGGCACTTTACTAGGTCACGCGGATATGCTTCCAGAAATTACCAGATTTAAGAAAGCTTAAATTTCATAATCAGAAAGAATTACTTTTGAAGGCCTGTAATAAATATCTGCGATTATTTCAACAAATTCATTAGATAACCTTCTCCACTCCCCATAGGTAAATTTATCTATATGCCCATCGTCAACTGATTTTCCCCAAATCTCAATTATTACTCCAGAAATTTCCCTTCTAGATTTGTTTTCTACCTTAAAAAATCCATCTCTCTTTCTTCTATAAGAATCAAATAATACTTCACTTGCCTCATCCCCTTCGTACGAAAGTGGGTCTTCATCAGAGCCATCAACAACGATATTTTCGAGCAAATAATATGTAGACTTAAAGGGTACTCCAAATAATACCATATTATATATAGTCACTTCAAGTTAATAAATGTTTAGCAAGAATGCTTAAAAACCCAATCCACGATTTTTTCTAAAGAAATAAGAGGAGCTTACTGAATCGTCTTTCCTTAAAACATCCACTTGGATAACATTATATCCAGCACTTGGGAAATCGTCATTTTTATTTCCATAAATGATTACTCTATCTTCTCTTTTTATTGAAATATCTCTGTCTGTAAGAACTTTAAACTCTCTTACTACTAGAGTTCTTTCCTTTAGCCTATCATTATCATGGGTACTCTCCAAGGGATTCAGATAATCGACATTTGTTATTAATATTGGTATTTCAAAAAATGAATCTTCCAAAAGAGAGGGCTTATGATTAACAATTGCTTCTATTTTTAGGTCGGCATCCATAATCTAATCCGGTTATTTCAACTTATAAAGTTAATTATAAAGTAAAATATATCATAAAAATCTATCTTAAGTCTTAGCCTTCAATTCAATGCAAACACTAACCGCAACGGTCTGCCCAGAATCTATCATGCCCTTGTTTATCAACCCATTCTTGAATTATTTTTCTTGCTTCTTCATACCTTCTTTCAATCTCACTCATTTTCTCAATCTATTATTTCCTTTATCAATTCTGGAAACTCTTCTGTTTTCATATCTTCTAAAGTATAATGTCCATGTCCTTTAAGTTCAATAATTTTGCCGCCTAAAGATTCATTATATATTTTTAGGCTTTTCTTCCCATCTTCCTCCTCGTCATCTGCTGTGAACATTACAATTTTATTAACTCTATCTTTAATTGTTTTATCGATGCTATAAATATAAAATTCTTTTCTGAATTTGTCATTCTTATCTGGGATTTTCCAAGGAGCGACAAGAATCAATTTATTAACCCTCTGTTTTGTTTCACCTAACCATCTAACTAAGAAAGCACAACCACAACTATGCCCTATTAAAATGGCGTTTTTATTAACATTATATTTTTCAAACTCTTTCTTAAATTTATCATAATTTGGTTCCAATGGCTCAGGCATTAATGGAGTTTCTATTTTTATTCCTTTAGAAATAAGTTGTTGTTTGGTCCATGGAATCCAGTGTTTATCATAAGTTCTTGTTAAAGGGTTCATTACTTTTTCAGCATCGGAAGGGCAGCCATGTATTATTATACATTTAACATCAGAGATTTTAACCTCTGTTTTTAAAATCTTTAATACATCGGCTCCGCATTTATCCCAAAAGTCTAAAATTTCTTCAGTTTGGTTTATTGATGTCCTAAAGCCCCTATAGTTAATGTCATTCCTTATCTTTTTTAGTCTGTCTAATGAATTTAATTTTACTCTATCTTTAATATCAAACTCTTTTAAAATATCCATGCTTACTTCATGATTTAAAGGTTCATATCCCGAAAGCCATAATTTTGCGTCTCCAAGTTGCCTGACTGACTCATAAATCTCTCTAAAAATCAATGTAGCAGAATTTTCATTAAGTTTTATTTCTTTAGTAACAATTGCATTAATTTCAGCAGAATTAATCATGGACTTTATTTTTTCTAGATCCTTTTGCCTGTTTCTTAAACCTTTTTTAATAATCCAGTATTGAAAATTCATTTTTTTACCTCTAAGAAACCCCATAATAATATGCCATTTGCTATATTATTAAATAAATTATCATCAATACTATCTCTATTAAACACATGTATTTGAATCTTCCTCCCGATAATTTTCTCAAAATCTAATAATTCTCGAAGTCCAACAATTTTATAGTCCTTAACGTCATTAGATTCAATTGCAATGTCAATATCAGAATTTGATAAATCCTCCCCCTTTCTAAAACTACCAAATAATACTATGGCTTTTGGGTTTTTGTATTGTTCTATTAGAAATTCAACTAACCCCTGTTTATAAATGAAATTAAGGTTATAAACAATTTTACTTCGTATAAAAAACCAATTTGTTTGATTTGCCTTTATTCTCCAGATTTTTGTTAATTTCTCAATTGTTATAAACTCTGCTTCCTGAAATTCATTTAAGATGTTTCCAATGTTTGCTTTTGCTACTCCCGCCTCTCTTGCTAAATCGCTTAAGCTAAATTCCTTTTCAGAATATTTAAATAAAATCTCAGCTATTTTATTTTTTGCAGTTTCTTCATATAACTTAAGATATTTTTTAATAACAATTGGTCTTATCATATAACATACGGTATACATTAAAACTATATAAATCTTTCCATTCTAATGCTGTGTTGCATGATTAGTTAAATAAAACACAGCACTAGCTACCTAAGTTTTCCTAGAAATTTATACACTACGTAATTTATCGAATACAGAATAGAAAGATTTATATAGTTGTAATGTATAATTTATACATTACAATGTTCATCAGAAAAATAAAAAAGAAAAGTGGAACATATCTTGCAAAAGTTGAAAGTTATAGAGACAAAGAAGGAAAAATAAAACAAAGAGTTA
>ORJL010465504.1_pt1 | contig 26307 bp, 44 predicted proteins | sample 1779941 | NCBI WGS metagenome assembly ORJL01 (sample SAMEA104232317, study PRJEB22302) | groundwater metagenome | biome: forest; feature: aquifer; material: groundwater | place: USA | collected 2011-08-07 | depth 5.8 m
TTTGCTTCATGAAGACATCGAGGCAAATTCTTTGAATTTACTCGATCCCTTCAGAAGCTTTGCTTCATGAAGACATCGAGGCAAATTCTTTGAATTTACTCGATCCCTTCAGAAGCTTTGCTTCATGAAGACATCGAGGCATCTTCAACTATTTGAGGAGCGATAATTTAAATATGAAATTTTTACAAAAAATCAGTTTATTGGCTCTATGTACACAGAGATATTATTTAGTTTGCCACTAATTTTAGCGAGCTGTTCTTGAGGACTGTCAAATTGTACGCCAATAACTTTATCATAACCTCTTACTCCAATACCAAACGTATCTGCAAGACCCTTTTCTGCGGTTCTTTGAACTATATCTTTGCCCTCATACTCCAGTATGTCATTTTCTGTTCTTACCCATCTAACTTGGCCTGAAATATGAAGTTCATTCTTGTATTGCCCTATTACATGCAATTTAATTAAATAGCCTGGTTTCACTGAAATACCGCTTGCATACAGTCTCATTCCTTTAATATTCACATCTATAATCAATGCATTCATCTTAGAAATAATTGTGGTAAGTATAAAAAATGAAATCCCCTCATACGACCTGCGGTTGAAACCGCAGGTTTCTTGTGGATGTCTTTTCGAATCATCATGGATGTAAAGCATCCATGTGTGTCGGCAAAGCTTCGCTTTAGCCAACATCTTGCCCTCATCTGCTGGCTAAAGCCAAGCAGTTTTCGGAAGAATTCAAAAATAATAAAAGTGGTTAGCAACGCCCTGAATTTTCCCTGAATCCGCTAAGAAATGCTGCGCATTTCGATTTGCATCAGAGTACTCTTCAGATCGCTGGGGAGATTCACTTTCCCGCTTAGGAAAACAGAGGATAGACGCATTTGCGTCATTCACTCTTGCTTGCTTCCAAAGTTCCGGGTTCGGAATGGGACCGGGTCTACCCTCCCCGCTTTGGTCGCCAACCAACATTTAGTTAAGAAATAAGATATTTAAAGGTAGTTTCAAATCAGCAATATGCGTCTTTATGCAGAGGCTCTTAGAGCACGCGGATTTTCTGACAAATATGATCAAAGATGCAGGCCTTCTAATGGCTCATCAAACAGATCTGCTGTTTATGTTGTTACTATGGAATATATTATGATTAATGTGCCTCAATTCTTGCGTTATTTTAAAGAACTAATCCTGGACAGCTTTAATTTTATTGGGAGACATTCAAGGCTGAATAGTTATTTTGAATTTCCTGCTGACGGGGAAATATTATCAGGGTCATTTGACAGCTTGTACGGTGAACATTTTTTTATAGAACTTCCAAGACACAAGAAATCTAGAGTACTGTTTCTTCCTGAACACAGGAATGACAAACTTGGAAAATTCCTTGAGACTGCTGCAAAAAATCCAAAAGCTCAAAGCCAGTCTTTTGCCTTGAAATAAACCAGTACAGCTGCAATTGAGACAAGCATAGCGCCAAGCGCCATGTAATAGCCCATGGGCCCAAAATGGAATTCAGGTATATCAAAGTTCATTCCGTATATGCCCGCAATCAAGGTTGGGATCATCAACAGTACTGTCATTGCGGTAAGCCTTTTCACAATTATGTTAAGATTATTGGATGCTGTTGCGAGCTTGTTTGATATATTTGTTGTGTATATTGTAAGCGCATCTGTGATCAATTCTCTATAAGCTCGGAGAATGTCTATCTGATGCATATATGTATCGTATACGTCATCCAATAAACTCATTGTTTCCTTGTCTACTTCTAATGGGGTTAGCCCTTTTTTGATAAGTGAAATAATGCGCGCTGTTCCCCAAAAACGCCTCGACATCCGGTGTATGGCACGCTTTATCTTGATAATTTCTTTTAACACAGGTGAACCCACGCCATTGTGTTTGGACGCTTCGCGTCGTTCACTGGCGTCAATCTTATTGTTTTTTGTTTTCAGAACATTCTCTTCTAAATCTATAATTTTTTCATGCACTTCTTCCAGGACATCATAGTTTTCCGAAGCGTCGTCAAGAAGAAACTGGTACATGAGCACGGACAGGCTTGTATTTTTGCCCTTTTCCAGGGTATCGCTAAGATTGTTGAAAAGCTCTGTGTGGAATTTTGACAGTTGCGGCACTGTTATTATTAATGCATTTTTAGTCAAAATCATCATCACGTGCATTGCCTTGATATGCGAGCCTGTGTTCTTGGATGCCAAATGCGTCGATCTCTTTTCGCCTTTGACGCCATTTTCCACAAAGTAGTCAATGTATACGAAAACAAGCGGATCTGTTGAATATCTTCTTGACCTGTGCTCTTTGTGGTAAGTAGAAAAATATTTTTTAGGTATTGAGAAGTCTTTTGTTATTTTTGTTATTTCTTCCTCAGATGGCCGTTCTACAAACATCCATATGAAGTCCTTATTATCAGGGACCTTGTAGCTGAGGCCTACGCCGCTTTTCACATTTTCTTGTTTTGCATAATATCCAAAACTTATCATTGCACATATTTGGTGAAAAGCTCCATATATAGATTTTTAAAGATTTTGACTGTCAAATTATAATGCCAACCTATACATATGAAAATAACTCTAACAGATACGAAAAAATTCTTGTTTCTGGCAACTATAGTAAATGACATAAATATTACGACAAATTGTATGTCATTTTCATATACCAATTGACTGATATTATGTCCGAAAATTTATGTCACTAGGTATAGTCCAAATTAATGTTTCCTGCTTCCAGTTCTTTTAGAAATTCCTGCATGTTTGTTGATAGCTTATGCGACTTCAGCTCGTTTATGGGAACAAACTTGAAGCTGTCAAATGTTTCCGGTTCCATTATTTTTGGCACTCCCTGTGTATTTGTCAAGAACCATTCATAATTGAGATAATCGCCATTATTCTGGAAAACCCTTTCACCTATTTTTCTTTTTATCGTTACATCAAATCCCAATTCTTCTTTTAGTTCTCTGATGGCTGCATTTTCTGACAATTCTCCATCTTCAATTTTTCCGCCCGGCAGCTCATACCAGTTTGTTTTTTTCCTGTGCAAAAGCAATATTTTGCTATCTTGGATTATTACACATCCCGCAAGCTTCTTTTTAATTTTGACATGAACGCATGTGGAGCGACTGACGCCTTTGGCGTCCACACACTCTTTGTGGCCGCAATCTGTGAGTTTATCCATGATAATGTTTAACGCTTGGTTTTTATGTAAAATTGCAATAAGTATAACAAATAGCGTAAAGGTAACCTTTAAAAGGTTTATCACTATAAGATGATAAACAAGAGACGTAAAACAAAACCGACGCCTAATTGCGTTTGTTTGTCATTACGTCGGTTTGTTGAGGTTGTGGAAAATGATGCTTTCAAGATTTAGAAAACTGACTGCAGCAAAGAGAAATGGGAATGCTAGAAATGGCAACAGCAAGCACAAATTGAATGGCAAAAATGGCGTTGTAAAGCCTATAGCAAGTTCTCTGCGCGGCATAAAAGGATATTTGACAAGGGATGATTTGGACGTTCTAGAAGAGGCAAGCAAAAGGGTCTTGAAATATCCAAAACAATATGTCCAGAAATACAAATGCGCCTCATGCAGCTACGAATGGCTGTATAGCGCTGTAAAATGCCCTGTTTGCAGCACTCCTGATGTCAAGAAAATAGCTTAATCTCCATATTTGGCATTAAGCTTATTTTTTCCTGACCCAGTTAATCCATAACCATCTTTCTTTAGCCTTACAGTGCCATTGGTTACTAAACTTCTAAGTTCTTCTTTACTTACAATGCTCAATAGAACGCGTTCATTTACAAAGGCGCCTTCTCCCTTTGTATGATAAAGTTCTATAACCCTGTCTGTGTAAGCTACAGGTCTTGTATCCAGTGGAGCAGGCGTATATGTTTTTTCACTGCGATCCACACCTAAATGTGCAGCGCTTTTTTCAGAAATTTTAAATCCGTTTGAACTTCTTGATAAATATCCTTCTCTGGCAAGTTCTGAAACACTTTCTGCTATTTGTTGTGGTGACATCTCAATATCTGATGCGTTAAGATTTAGCATTCTTAAGCCGATATAAGAACCTTTTCCATAATGGTGAATAGCTCTTATTAGATCCCACTTTGGGCCTGTCGGTTCGTATGCTTTTTGTGCAGGTTCTGGAGTTGATGTTTTGTTAGAAGCTTCTGATTTAATAGAAGTATTTGCAGGCATTATTTCCAGTTTTACTCCGAATCCTGCGCCAGAAGCATACGGTGGCTTGGATGTTTGAGGAGCTGATGTTGTTTGTTGATGCGCATGCATTGGCGCCGGCGCGCTAGGCGGTTCTGCTCTTTTTTCTGCGCGCTTGCCGGAGCCAATTGCCCATCCGCCTTTTTCATTTTTGTCTACGACTCCTAAATTGACCAGTTGTTCCAGCAAATTCCTTACTGTTATAGAGTCAATTCCATCAAGATAATGTCCTAATTGACCTGTACTGAGATAAAATCCTGGACGAGCTTCTCCTAACCTTTCTAATATAATTTCTGCGTCAACCCTTTCTTTTCCTTCATATGCTGAAAGCGCATATCTAGTTTTTTCACTTGCAGGTGCATCTGCTGCAGGCCGTTCTCCTTTTGGTTGTGGCTTTCTTACTGAAATTGTGGGTTCTAATAAAACTTCTGAAACAGGAGGCATTGGTTCTCTAGTAGATTGTTCTGAGCGTGTGTCATTTGGCAATGTATAATGATTTCTATATACTTCCAAATAACCAGTACTTGCAAGCTCTGTCATTAATGATGCTATTCTTGCTTCATCTGTTCTAAGGCTTTGTGCAACTTGCTGTGCATCAACAGCAAAGCCTTGCTGTGCATCAACCCTGTTTAATATTCTTCGTATAAGACTGCTTCGCGGATCTTTTTTGTATTTTTCTAGAGCATTTTCTATCGCAGGATTTATTTTTGGCTGAGCTGCTGTGGGCGCAGCATCAGATGCAGCTGGCGTAGGCCTGATGCTGTAATTTATACCAGCATCAGCGTCTTCATCCTGTGCAGGCTGCGCATCAGCAGTTTTTCTTATGCTTCTATAAGCAATGAGACCTGCTTCTGTCAATTTATATTCTCCACATTTTTTTCCTTTTTCTTGAGTTGCCAAGCCATCTTTTTTCATACTCCACAATTGTACGCCAATACCGCCAATAGCAAATCCTTTCAGTCCATCATTTATCGCTCTTCTTGCTAGTTTTTCTCTATCGCCTAAAAGCAGCAATAAATTTTCTTTTGCAGACCTTCCATTACCTTTGCCATAATATCCGCTTTCATCAACTTCTTTTTCAACCTTTTGAAAATCTGGTAGTTTTGGCGGAGAATCAAAAACAGCTCTATATTCTGCCATTGCTTTGTCTGTTGCTTTATACAACCCTCTTTTTGGACTTTCTAATTTACCAAGCCTTTTCAACCGCGCCATCTCTACTCTGATTGATGCATCTGTATGCGACCCACTGAGATAACTAATTATTTTTGCTATTTCCGTTGTGCCGCTGCCTGCAGCAATAATAGACATTATTTTTTCAGCGATTTTGCCTTCTGCTGCTGGAATACCTGATTCCTTGGGTGGTAAATCAGATAACCTATATGGAAGTGGTGTTGTATCTGCTTCTGCAATAACATGTGTTGCAACTGGCAAAGCTTTTCTGTGGCGTCTTGATTTGAATGTGACAAAATTTGGGCCTTTTACAAGCCTTCCATTTGTGCCTTCCTCAAGTACTTTTTTCTTTTTCATTTCACTTAATACGCTGCTTGTTGCAACTCTTGTTGCACCCGGATAAAGGTTATTGGCTTCATCGTATGATATTGATCCGTGTTTTAAAACATATTGTATGTATGTTCCGGTCTTACTAATTGATGGGTCTCTTTCTATTCTAGCTTCTGCCCTTTTGTCTATTGCAGCAAAAGATACACGATCATTACGGGCTAAATTATACAATATTGGTTCAAGCTTATCAGAACCATATCCTGTTCCTTCAGCAATTTCTTTCAGGCTTGCACTTTTCTGGCTTTTGAGATAATTTAAAACAATGCCTTCATCGCTTGGTATGCTCATTGACTCACTAAAATGAATAAGTACTGAAATTATTTAAGGAACTTATCTTCTGCTTTCTGCATCTTTGCGCGAAAGATAGTCTGCACCCGTGGGAGTTAATTCGTATGCCATACGGTTTTGATTTACCAAACCTTTAGCTGCTAAGCTTTCTAAGATATCTGCAGCGCTAGTTTTTTCAATATGCAAATCATTCATAAGAGAGGCGATTGAGGTTGTTGTGGCATTGTTAATTGCGTGAAGCGCATTGCATTCATTTTCTTGCAGATCGCCTTTATAAACGGTTTCTGGCGCTTCAGGTTCATCATAATTAGCTGATACAGCAGGCGCAGGTTTTGGTCTTGCTGGCGGACGATACACTAACCTTTCACCTTTTTTTCTAAATGTATAAACAGTTTCACCAGCAGTTGCAAACCCTTTTATCTCCAAGCCTTTAGCTGCGTCTCTAACATCGTTTATTCTCATGGTTAAACTATCAGCTACTTGTGAATATTGTATTTGTCCTATTCGCCCTCTTGCATAATCCAGCACTCTTTGTTCTTTTGGACTAAGTTCTGCTGCTTTGGCTTCTTCTTTGTGTTGGCGCAAGGACATTTCAATTCTTTCAGCTTCTTCTGGATCTGCTGTGATAGCAACACCTTTGGCTATTTTTACTTTCATTTGCCTGCGTCTTGGCTCCGTGCTCTGAAACATTTCTGTCTCATTCGGCTCGTCAGAGATAACCAGTTCATTAGAAGCTTCTGGTTCAGAATCAATTATTATTTTTTTTTACCCATGCCAGCAGCAACATAAGGACTGCCTCTGCCGCCTTCTTGTAATAGTTTCCTATCTTTCTTTAATGCGTATAATGTAGATGTTATACTATATTTATTTTCGCCTTCGAATTCGTCAAGTATCTGTGATGCTGTTACTCCATTTTTATGTCTTTCTACAAAACTGTAAACTCTTTCAAGCATAGTTCCATCAGAATGAGCATATGTTTGTCCTTTTTTAGGCGTTGATTCTCTTTTTGTACTGCTATTATGCTGTTGTTTGCTTCTTGTTGCGGGCTCTTGTATAGGTTTTCTTTCTCCACTAACAGACACGTCTAGTTTTCTACATAATGCAGCGTATTCTAACTGTCCTGCTTCTGTGAGCTGATAATTTGACCCGCGCTCTTCACCCTTTTCAAATATTCCATCGTTTTTTCCTTCTCCAAGCCTTGTCTTTACTGAATCGCGTGAAAAGTCTGGTGTTGCTTTATATATTTCATTTGCAGGCACTCCGCCGGTAGCGCCTAATAGTAAAATTAACTTTTTGCGAATGCTGCTGCCTTTTTCTAGGCTACTATCCGAAGCATTTTCTTGATATGCTCCTTGTTTTTCTGGCGATGGCAAAGCTTTTCGTGATGTAGGCAAAGATTTTTGTCCGTTTCCTGAAAGAGATTCAAAACTTGCATACTCTATTGATAAAGTAACATTTGCTTGCGCTAAAGCTTCTGGTTGCTCTATTAATGCAGCCATTATTCTTTTTAATTCTTTAGCATCTTCTAAACCAACACTAAACTCTATATGATCGCCTGCTGTGCTTTTTTTAACTTTTTTACCATTCGCTTTTAATGCAGCTTGATAATGATCTAACATTGTACTTTCTAAAAATAATGTATTTTCATCCACTTCTACTGGAGCAATCAAAAAAAATCTTCCGTCCACTTGACCTGTATATGCCTTTATTTCAAGCGGTTCCCCATTAAATCTTGGTTTTGCTTTTTCTTCTATTGCTTCAGCTTCTGCAGAAATTAATTTTCTATTGTTAGGCTCTAATTCATCTATTGCTGCGAGAACAGGCCGAAGAGCTTCTGCTTCTTGTCTTGCACGTTCATATTCTTTGCTTCTATTCCTTAGTTGCTCTGCATCATTTCCTTTTGCAAGCATAAGCAAAGCATATTCTTGGAAGCTCATTAAGTTATAACTAATAATGAGAGATTATTTATAGCCTTTGGATTTTTCGAAATTGATGCACAAAACCCTGCTTTCTGTAATCAGGTCGTATGAGGGCATCTTATTAATGAAAATCCCCCCGGTGAGATTTGAATTTGTGGAATGCATCAAGGCGGCCATACAACTTTATGCATTCTCTCACAACCTCTCGGTTACTGCAAAGCACCTGCTGGTGGTTAGCGCTTTAAGCGCCATCCTACAGCCGAGCGCTCTACCGTTGAGCTACAGGGGGAAAATAAAATCATAAAACTTATAGAAATAGGCTATGAGATATTTAAATTGATTTATCTTCTCTTGACTCTTTTTACGCCTTCATTTATTATTCTTTTAAGGGGGTGGTCTTCTTTTACTTCTAAGCCTAAGTGTGCAATAGAACTCAGGTGGTGCGCTATCTTGTTGCCTGACTTGAATTTTACAGATGCCCTGGGCATTCTTATCTTGCCGTGAACTCCAAATGCAGGAACTATTTTGTAGCTTAATACTCTTTCTTCTCCGTGGTACAAGCCTGACAAATTCCAGACAAGCTCAGTGCCTACTGAAGATTTCTTAATTGATGCTTTTGGCCCTGATCCTTCCTTAACTTTGAACATTGTTGGAACAAAGTCTTCCACTAAGATCTCATCTATGCGCTTTCCTGAGTAGTTCTTTATCTCAACGCCTATTGTAAATTCCTCGCCTTCTTCAATGTGTTTTTTTTGCATGACATATTTGCGCACGCGAACAGTTCGCATCTTGAAGAAATATAAGTAAACAAGAACTATTATTGCAATTATGAACAAGTACAACGGCGAGTAGTCAACTGCATATGAAATTACTGCCTCCTCGCCTGGCTGCAGACTGGCAATTGTCCATGTGTATTTTGTGTCATTTACAAGCGGCTTTTGATCTGATGACATGAATGCTGCTTCAAACCCTGATATTATATCTGTTGCTGATATGTCAGAAGCTGGAGCATTGCCTACATTTCTTACTTTTATTTCAGTTTTGTATCCGAATATCAAAGAAGACTTTGACCTGTCTTCTTTTATGACAGGCCGTTTTGAAACATAAAATGACTGCTTAATAATACGCGTATCTGCCAAATGGGTCAATGTAGTGTCTACGCTATAATCGCCTGATTCTGCCTGAGGCGGCAAGGAAAATGGTTTTTCTATCGTCTTGGTTTCATCAGGATCCATTCTTTCAATGACTTCCTTCACCTCTATGGTTTTGCCTGACTGGCTTTTAATCACGGAAGATATTGATATGTCCTTTGTTGTTGATGTGCGGAAATTTCTGACAACATACCTTACAATTATTTCTCCCGTTGGCTGCAGATTGCCTGTCACAGTTATGCTCTCTATGTCAACAACCTCGCCCTTTTGCACAGAGATAAAAAGATTTACTGATTTTTTCTCCCCTGTTTTTACAGACTCTGCATTCAGCACAACCTTGTAAATGCCAAGAGGCGTGTCGATAAACGGGGATGCAGTAAGCTTTATAATGTGCTCTGTTGCAGCAGAATCAAATTTTACATGTGTTGGATCCAAAGTCATCCAAGGCTTTCCGTCAATCAGTGAAAATATTACATCATCTACAACAGAGGATGCAATTTTTACTTCTATTTCCCTGAAACTGGCTGTCGGCGCTGTTATTGTATCGTCAGCTACAGATAGCTGATAAGCATAAGCACCAGGCACTAAAACAAAGGCCATAATAATTGCAAGCATAATTTTTTGCATAAGTATTATCGTCAAGATGTAATATTTATAGGTTAAGAAATGCTTTGACGTACTTGGGTGCGTCGGTTCATTTGTGTAATTTTCGCGTGATGCGTGCATGCGCTAAGCTTTAAAAACCAGCTCTGCTAAGAATATTTCATGTGTTACACAGCTAAAGGATATGTGCTGGCAATTGTTGCCGCCTTCTTTGCTGCACTGTTTGTCTCGGCGCTTGTGTCTGGATATGTTGTCCAAACTTCAGGCGTAATGAGCACAGCAATAGTGCACTACTTCGTTGCCTTCATCTTATTAGGCATTACAAAACATCTTGTATTGATGGCGCACGCAGAAAAACCTAAATCAGCCACAGCAAGAGTAGCAAGGAAAGGCCGCAGATAAACAGAGCTTAGACTCCTGTGTGCTTGGACGCTTCGCGTCGTTCACTGGCGTCGGTTCATTTCATAACTTTTTTTTATTTTGTTTTCATTTATAGCAGCTTAAATTCTTTTCATTTATTTTAATTAAATGACATGCGATAGAAAAAACGAACCTGAAATTTCAGGGACTTCAAATTTTAGCTATGGCAAAGACATTCATAATTATGACAGTCCAGCAAGTAGGCCTGTTAGTGATGCATACACTGGATATATAGCCAAAATTAGAGAAGACCAGCGAAGAAATGAAGAAGCCGGTATTTTCTTTAATCGGAAGTTCCTTGCTTAAATGCTAGTTAGCATATCTTCATAACTATTTTCTCTTGCAAAAACTGCAATTCTTTCATCAGTTGGTATTATCTTTAGCCTATGTTTGTGCGCATAATCAAAAACAGCTTTTATTAATTCCTGCTCAAGCTTCTCCTGTCCTTCGGGGGCAAATACTGTATGTACGTCTAATATATCATTTACATGCGTGTAGCCTAGAACTGCCTCGTCATCTCCGAGCGGTATGCAGAATTTCTGCGCAAACTCGTCATGCAATACTTCCATGCTCTGAAGTAAGAGAGCAAAGTTAAAAAGCTTGCTATATTGAATAATTCTATGAATAGTACCTCCGAAAGTGAAACGTAATGACTTTTCAATACACTCCAGATGGATTGTAGTACGTTGACTTTAACCATACTTTCGGAGGTACTGATGAACTATGTAAAAAATCAAGCCTTAAGGGATGGCAGATTTTGTGCTAGAGGTGCAGCAGCTTTATTAACTCTAGGTGCTTTACACTTTGGCTTAGGCGCTTATGCGACAAATGTCATCGATCCTGTTGAAGTTGAATATCAACTGGTAAAAGGGCAAGAGCTGGGCGGCGCAACACTTGGCGCTTTAGGGCTTGGTGCTGTTTATATGTCAAGAAGATTAACAAGACAAAAAGAAGAATAAATCATTTATTCTTTGCCATTATAGTGAATATCTCTAAGTAATTTTTGTAAATATTAGATGGTATAATTTCTGAAATCAACTATGTCGCTTTTGTTGACTGTAATCTATGTTTGTCGTAGCGGTTAAATTCTTCCTCAAGGTACTTCCTTGTTTCTTCATCTGTTGACGTGCTGGAAAACACAGCCAAATGAATGTTTCTCACAGATTGTATGCCTTTTACTCTTACCAGAATGCTATCTTTGAAGTTTGCCCCTTCTAGTGTAGCACTAGACATATCTGCTTCTGTAAGGTTAGCGCCATCAAATGATGCTCCATAAAAATTTCCACTACACATTCTTGCTCTATTCAAGTACGCGTTTGTGAAACCCGAATTGGCGAAAATCCCTGAACTAAGGTCAGCGTCTTCCAAATGAGCTCTTTCGAATGCGCAGCCTACAGCTCTGATACCTCTTAAATCTATTCCTTGCAAGTTAACGCCATTAAGATGCGACCCGTCAAGAATCAAATAATGATCACCATTTCCTATCCAATTCATTTTGTCTTTAAAGTCTTGATAGCGCGGATGTGTTTTGACATCAAAGCCATATTTAAAAATTATTTGTGAAAAATCAGTACGGTTGTCTAATACCTCATTTACAAAGCCGTCTCCTGTCATATTGGTTAGTTTTGCCATACTTTTATTATGCAGTGAAAACCTTAAATATGCAAGTTTTTTGCTACTTTTAAGTTATTATTATTTTAGTAAACTTGCGGCAAAAGCCCTGCGGACTTTAGTACGCAGGGTATACAGGGGACTTCATTTATTCTTTATGTCAAATCTTTTGCCTGTTTCTAAATCAATAACAGCTATGACTTTTGGGGTGCATGTTGCAGCTGCGTTCCATGGCAGATGAGGCTGGTCTGTTTCTATGTCTTTGTACCATATGTTCAGCTTTGGGTCGCCCATCGGCTTTCCATCAACTAAAATGGCCTTGAATTCGTCGTCAAGAACAAAATTGAAAGGGTCTGAAAGTATGCAGTGACCTGAGGATAAGCAGCCTTTTTTGTTATAAACTATTCTAATCCTAGTCATAATACATCTCTTTCTGACTGTTTAGACGCTACGCGTCGTTTCCTCCGGAAAGGTTTCTATGATCTGCAGAAAGCGAAGCTTTCTGAGAGCTCAGAGAATTTCGTTCTCTGCAGCAACCCCAACAAAATGAGGATCATAAGTAACTTACTTCTAAATATTAACAATAACAAGAAGACTTATAAGTGTTTGTGGAATGAAAATTAAAATGGATGTTAGGAAGTATGCTGAATTTTACAAGGATTGCACTACTGCTACTATTGCTGATGTAGAAGAAAGACGGCTAAATGTTTTTTCAAATTCTGATATTGCAAAAGCTGGCACTGCTGCAGGAGCTCTATGGCTTGGCAAAAATGTTTTGTGGTATTTAATTAATGATACTTCGGCAGAAACGCTTATGGCGCCAATAGCGGCAACATCATTTGCTTCATTAGCATATGCAAAATATTTGTTTGAAGGGCGTGTTCTTGAGGTTGTTAGCATCAAGAAAAGAGGCAAAGAGCTTGGCGATAGTGAGATAGCTGAATTGGAGAGAAATGCTAAAAACGCTAGTTATGCTACATATGCATTCAATGCACTTATAACCGGCGGACTTGTGACAATTAATATGCTTATTGGCGGCATTGCAGCATATTTTCTTTATGAAAAATCAAGAACAACAGAATTGCGTTACAAGGCAACTGTTGCTTATGTTTCAGTCAATCCGCCCAATATGAAGTTACATGGCTACGGGGGACTGGACGGTACTGACTTATAGTTGATTTAGAAAAGTTTACTTATCAACCGAATTTGCTATTATGCTAGGTCTTCTAAAGTGATCTTCATTTCGTCCTTTCCGTTTCTTCTTACCCTTAATCTGGCCATGTTTGCTGTGGATTTCCACTCTAAATTATTTATTATTTCTATAGTTTTTCCTTTGAGATAATCAATGTCCAGAGAAGAAGCATCTATTTTGCCGACAGGTATCCATGTATATGACCTGCTGTCTGACATTGGCCCCCACAATTCTACTATTACATCCATTGACATGTTGTATTATTTAATTGTTCGTTCATAAATAAACTAAATGAATGAAAATACCGACAAACTGTATCTTGATACAAATTGTCTGTTGGACTGAATTGTAAGGCTAATGAAAGGCGACAAAACAGAACCAGAACTAATTGAATTCATCAGAAACCATTCTGAAATAAAGTATTACACTTCTCGGTTTACGATAGCTGAAATAGCAGTAAAAATATTATACGGAAAGGAAGGGGAAAGAATACACCAGTATATAGTGAACCAAATAAATAATCAGGTATTATAATTTGGTTCACTTATACCGAACAACAAAGAATAATATCATGAATCTTTTGTTGGTTCAGTATAAACGAACATTGGAAACAATAGAAGGCATAGTGCAAGGACTGCAAACAGCATTGGGCTTACTCATAATCGAAAATGAAAAATCAGGCGAAACTCCTATATCGTTTACAGAGCCGGATGTTGTAAAAGTCTCGGAAATATAGTCCTTTGCGCAGCTTATACTACATCATGCTGCGCAAACTCCTTATAGATTTTTACGTTACTATGAAGTATAAGCTACGCAAAAATCTATAATGCATAGCGCCAAAGATGCTGTTCATTTTTGTATAGCTTATCACAACAAGCTTGTTTTTGTATCGCATGAAAACCAGTTTGGTAAGTTGAAAAAATTATATCCAAATGCCAAAATATCCACTGTAAAAAGACTGTTTAAGAATCTCTGAGAAGGCTAACAAGCTGTTTTTTGCCTTCTTCAAAATCAACTTTTTCAGGCACTATTACAACTACCTCATGTCCATTAAGTTTTTCTATTACTCTTTTGCCTTTGATTTCAAACTTCTCCATAATTATCACTTAATTATAATTTCTGCGCAGGAATTTAAATACAGCATTAATGAACTATGCTCTATCCGTACCAGCCCTGCCATAAGAATTCGCGGTGCAATTCTTTGCCACTCTCAGTTAATTTTGCTTGGATTGCAGAACCATTTTCCTTTGTTTCCAGCAGCCCAATCTCTTCTATTTTTTTCAAAGCTGTAATATCCTTTTCATCCTTGTACAGAGAGTCATTGTTGTCAAAAACATGCTTTAGCCAGTGCGCCACCATCCTTGTGTTATGGCCAGAGTGCATTTTATCCAGTATTTTCTGAACCTCATCAATTTTCATACCAATACAAATAAAGTAAAATTAATAAAGCCATCTCAGTGCATCAATGCAACTACAATGCCAATAATCAGCAAAAGTACCCCTACTATTTGAAGCATTAATTCTTCAAAGCCAAGCATTGGGAGCATTGGCAACAGTTGTATAGAAAATGGTATTGTTGCGTAAAGCATGCCTACTATCAGCAGCAATAAAGAGATTATAATTCTTGCCAACATTAATCTCACTTGTTTTCATTTTATATAAATTTGCTATAGAGAGAAAGTATGCATAAAATGGCCATAATTTTCATAAATGAACTGCAGAACGACCCTGCTACTTTGATTACAAGATGCAGCGAAGCAGTGCTGCAAGCCAATGAAAAGGCCGGTTGGTCTGTGCGCAGGAAATGGAATAAGGACGGAAGGCAAAAGATTGTTGTACATGTTCTAGACAAGATGACAATTATGCAGCTTCAGGAAAATGCAAGGAAATTTGGCATTGCATATTACCTGCTGGACGGCGAACAGAAAGATGCGATACTTGTGGTAGGGCCAGAGGAGTCTGAAAAGCTCAACAAATTGAGCGCTAACTTGAGACTTTTTTAAGATCAGTGTGCATAATTTGGCTATGCCAAAATATCAAGTTCTTGTTGCGGATATTGTGGACAAATATTTAGAAAAATTAGATGTTGTAGAAAGAGAAAAGATAATTAAACGATTAAAATTGTTAGAAGAAAATCCTCATTCTGTTGGAGAATCGCGTGGCAAATTCTGGATCTTGAAGGTTGGAAGTACAGGATATCGATTGACTTTTAAAATTACGGAAGAAGAAAAAATTATCAGAGTGACGGCAATAGAAAAAAGAAAGTCTCACAATTACAGCAAGTTTTATGAGTGAATATTATATTTTTTTCTTATCTGATCCAGTGTTTTGAATTTACCTTCGTCGATTTCTTTATCGCCTTTCTCAGCTTCTTTGATAAATCTTATTTCATCTACTACTCTTAGAAAAGCCTCTATATCTTCTTTTGGCATTTGTATGGTTACCATTTTACTCATAATTATTCACAATAATACATATATCTTTTAGATTTATAAAGCATTAACTAGTTAAATTGTAAGCAGTATTTTCCCGAACTGCTCTCTGTTTTCCATTCTGTTCTGGGCTTCTGCTGCTTTTTCAAGAGGAAATTCTTTATCAATAACCGGCTTTATCTTCTTTTTTGCTGCTAGTTGTAGAACTTGCTTTAATTCGGTTCGCTTTGCCATTTGTTTCTTTCATAACACGTTCTGATAGGCCATCTGCTTTTGAATCAAGAACAATATCTGCGCCTAGCTTAGAAGCGTTCTTTCTTTTTTTATCAGTACTTGCGGTTGCTATGATTTTTGTGCCAATGTGCTTTGCAATTTGTATAGCGACACTTCCTACACCGCTCCCGCCTGCATGAATTAGAACTGTTTCATTTTTCTTTAGCTTATTTTTTAATTTCTTCCAGCAGTTCATCAATTTCCCATACTTTTACAAGCTTTCTTGCAGGCAAGAAGTGCTTTTTGTTTGCTGTTATTATTCCGCATTCCACTGCAAGTGCAGCAGCAAGGATCGGTCTGTCGGGCTTGTGTTTTATTATTGAAGATGATTTCATAAAGATTTCATATGACGTTTTATCCAGCCATGTCACAGGAAAGTGAATAATTGCTTCTTCAATTTCGTATTCTGAGAAGCTCTTTCTTTTCAGAAGCCTTATGAGTTCTTCTTTCACCGTATCAGGCGAGAACAATTCTATTGTTCCATTTATGCCCGCAATAATAAGTTTTGATGCCTTTCCTACAGGATTTTTGAGCGACATGAAATATACGTTTGTGTCCACAATTACCTTAATTTTTGAACCATTCGGCATACACTTCATCTCTTATTTTTCTGGCTTCTTTCGATATATGCTTTAGTGACTGCCCTTTTGTCTTTTCACGAAATAAATCGCTCGCTGCCAAAAATTTCAACTTCTTATGCTCCTTAATAAGCTTTTTCAGAAGCTTGTCACTTGAACTTGTGCCGTATTCAATCTTTAGCCTTAACAGGTCTTTGTGAGTGTCTTCAGACAATGCTATAGTTTTCATTATATTGTTATATAATTATAAGTTTATAAATCTATAATTTTTCCAGAAGCAGCTTGCTTAAATCCCCACCTATGACAACCGGCTTCATTCCAAATATTTCTTCTGTGTATGACATCTGAGGTATCTTGTTTAAAAGAAATATTGGCTTTTTCAAGTGAAAAGCTAAGCCCATTTCCATCAGAGTATTTGCTCCTACATAACCTTCTATGTCATTCTTGTCGTGATTTAGGACAAGGATTGCGTCAGACCATTCTACTTTTTGAAAATGGTCTACTATTCGTTGAGAATGGTTTTTCCATATCCATGCACCATTGTCTGCCATAAGGGCTTTTTTGTGCTTATAGTAATCAATGGCTGGAATAGGCTTGCCATCTGGCCCTGGGACTGTGACAGGCGGTATGGCAACTTCATGGCCCATCTTTTCCAGCCTGTTCTTCATTTCAACCATTTCGCTTATGAACGCTATGCTGCCGCAGATTGTAATGCGCATAATGATAAATATATAGCAAATCTTAATAAAAGAATGATCAACAAACTGCCAGTTTTTCTTTCTGACCCTAAAACAAAAGAAATATTACAAGAAGCTGCTTTTGCCGTGCCAAATGGCACAAAGGTGTATATTGTAGGCGGCGCTGCAAGAAATGCTGTTTATTACAAGATTTTCAAGAAAAGGTTGCCGCAGAGGGACTACGATTTACTTATCATAGGAAATAGACCCCGATACATAAAAAACCTTAGAAAATCAGGATTTATTTATGGCCGTATAAGGCGCAAAACAAACATTGTTGTAAAAAAGGAAAAAGTGGAAAACCCTAGTAACTTATCTGATTATGTTTTCTTAGACATGAAGTTTTCAGATAAAGATATAATTAAAAATCTTGAAGAAAATGCAAATTTTACGATTAATGGCTTTGCCTTAGAGCTTAGATATGCTTTCAGACCTGATTGGTTTGCTAAAACAGTCAAATTTTCTACTGGAATGCGAGACATGAAAGCAAGAAAACTTAGGATAAATAAAATAACCCATCCTGCAAACCTGTATTCATGCATACGTTTTATGTCGCAAGGTTTCATACAGCCTTCAAACAAAGAGGTGAATGAACTTTTTAAGAGCCTTGGACATCTTGAAAAGTGGCGTTTCAAAAGAAATATTGAAAAGGTTTTTGACTATGTTGGCGGGGAGCAAAACGCAAGGAAGCTTGCAATGAAACTTGGAATAAAACGTAATATATTTGACTTCAAAACAATCTTAGCCATAAGGAAAGAAGTCAAAAAGAATCCTGATCTTATTTTAGTTTAATGCCCATAGAAGCTATGCGAACGACAAAGTCTTCAAAGGACTTGTAGTGTACTGTTTTGAAGCCCAATTGTTTGGCTGATTTTATATTGTTTTCATTGTCATCCACAAAAATACATTCTCCTGCCTTTAGTTTTGTATCTTTCAGAACCTTGTTAAAGAATTTTGGGTCTGGCTTGGCCATTTTATGGTCGTATGAATTGTAGATTTTATCGAACAAATGTGAAAACTCTACTGTTTTTACGTATTTCATAAAGCCTTCATTGTTGTTTGTAAGCATTATAATATTGTAATTATTTTTTAGTTTCTTTATTACTTCTATAAGCTCTTCATTCATTTTTATAAAACCTTCAAGAAATTCCTTGAAAAATTCTTTCTTTTTCAATTTTAATCCCAAGTCCTTGTTTATTGCCTTGACATATTGAAGATCTGTGAGAACACCTGAATTGTTTTTTATTCTGTGGCCAAGCTCTATACTATGAAATTTATCAGTTGTAATCCCATGCCTTTCTGCAATTGTTTTTGCAAAACCCTCGGTATCCATAATCGCTACAACGTCGCCCCAGTCAAAAACAAAGGCCTTGATCATAGAATCACACGCAATCCAGTCACTACTACTATCCACATTACAAAAAGCGCAAATACAACAGCATATGGATATATTTTGTCCTTAATGCTTGTTTCCTGAAGCATGCCTGAAATGAAAAAAATTATTGTCAATAATGATGCAGAACCCAAGCTGCCTAAGAACATTGCCATAATCTCTGTTTTAACGTCTGCTGTTGTATAGACGAAAAGTCCTGAAAGCACGAATAGTGCTATTATTATTGCTTTTCTCTTGATGTTTTTCATACTAATAGTGGCCAGCCACTTTTATTAAGGTTTATTTAATACCCAAACCTTCTTTCATAGCTTTTATGGTCCATCCATTCAAGTATTATAGCAAGGAGCAGGACTTTTTCTCTTGACAGTGAATAAAGAAGCCGCCATCCATTTGGCAGGTCATATTTCCATAAGTTGTCTACACTATATTTCTGCTTGTATTCTTTTGGTATAAGGTCTTTTTGGATGTGAATAAATCCCGATGGGTTGTGCTCTATATCTTCAAATGCTCTTTTTAACAATTCGTAAAGCTGCTTATCTTCTGTCTTAGAGTCTTTTAGCTTGTCAAATGCCTGCTTAAGCTTTTCGTCTGCAAATACTATTTCTGCCTTCATGAACGTTTTCTCCAAAAGAGATTTTTCTTGCTCATGTATTTTTTGACAAGCTCTGGGTTCCATATCCAGATTATTTTTCCTTCTTTGTCTGAAACAATTTTCCCGGATTCAAAAAGGTAGTCAAGAATTACACAATACGTCTGATACATCATCTTTCGAGGCAGAGCCTGCCAGAGACTTTTTTTCCTGTATTCGCCGCTATGATCTCTTACAAATTCCTCTACCATTAGAACAGTGTCCAGCTGAGGGTAATGCAATATATTTTTTGTTTCCATAGTTATATACACTTATATAACTATTTAAAGATTGCTCATAAGATACGAGATGGGTTTTAGATGAGGAAGCCAGAGAAACCTTAAGTGTATTATAGAAAATCTCAATGATAAATAAACTTTTACATTGAGTTTGCTATATGGAAAGAACATTGTAAAATGTTTACCTACTAATGTTCTTTACTATTAGTGTAAGTTTGCCGGCAAGTGGTCTAAAAAATTATTATGATTATTAATATTCTTACATCTGTCTGCTATCGCATCTAGGGCATTCGAATAATTCCTGCTCCCCGCCAAACACTTTTACTGTTCTTTTTTTGAGCGGTTTTCCGCAAATATTACAAGTAAGTTGCTCTTGCATTAAATCAGCTTTATTCCTTATAGTAAATCTCATTGGTAATTGAACTTTTACAATGAGTTTGCTATATGTAAATAACATTAATACAAGTTCAAAAATTAATGTTATTTACTATTAGAGCTAAAATACTTTAAGAAACTATGGTAGACTGATACATCTGTTTAAATGCATTATGCATAAACTACATTGCTTTATGGGATTCAGAGAACTTGTATCAGATGCAGAGAGAATGCTAAGCAGATGTGGTTATGTAGTCGTATCTTCAGAAAATATTCTTGCATTCAGACGTGAGGGCGATTATGAAGGGGCTTTTCTATATTTAGGAAGCGATGAGTTTGCAACTGGGCCATATGTGGTTGATCCGCGGACAGGCGTTGAATGTTTGGTTTATGACATAATTCCATACTCAAATGGCAGAAAAGTTACTTCTTATGAAGGATCGAGAGATTCTGCAATGGCCGAACATCTTGTTGATAATGCAAGGATAATTCATGATTTGCGCACTGCCAATTAAGCCTAGTCTGAGATGCTAGACGAAAGTGAAAGCTTAATTTCTAAACGGCATAGTGCGAAGGCAAAATTTATTTTTGAATTCTCCCGAAAACTGCTTGGCTTTAGCCAGCAGATGAGGGCAAGAATTCAAAAAGACATCCACAAGAAACCTGCGGTTTCAATCATAGGTCGTATGAGGGGATTCATTTTGACATTTTCATACAGATGATTTGTAGTTTACAATAAATTTGAAGTTTTAGCGTCAGCATTTTTTATATTTGTGCAGCATTGTATTTTTCCGTGCGCATTGTCATATGGAAGCTCAACTGCAACACTGTCAACGCCTTTTTCATCAAAAAATTCGCCAAGCTTGCGCGCACGCGCGTCATAAAATACCACATCGTCTCCGTTTTGTGGCAACACAAGGCAGTTCAATGGAAAATTGCACTCGCGATCTTCAAATTCCACATATTCAAATCCTTCTGCTTCAGCAGCATTCCTATACGACGGGCTTCCGACATACCTTGAGCCTGTATAAGTGTCAACAACAAAAATCCTTCTTTTTGGCAAGAGCATTGAGAAGTAGTCAATATGCCCGCCAATCCGTGTGCTTTCCCCCATATCACAGTCTACAATATGCACTCTTGCGCCGAATGCTCTTTGTGCATATTCTTTAAGCTCTTTTTGGTTTGTTTCCTTAGACAACCATGTTTTAGGCTTTTTGTATACTCCATCTGACACTATTAAAAAATCATTGCCCGCATGCGCTTGCCCGCCTTGTATTGGCATATTATAGTCTATATATTGGATATGTTTTCCATTATAAAAAAAATATGCGTTTCGCGGCCAACAGTAATTTATTAGAGAATGTATATACCATTGGTGTTCCAAAGCTTCTGTTGGTATGTCCCTGTGCTCCAGAGCACTTACAAGCGCTCTTTGATTGGGCTTATGCATTCCTGTTCCAACTAATACTATTGTGCTGTTTTTGTCTGGTGCATTGCTGCTTTGCATGGGTACAAATTAGACTTTTTTGTATTTAAACCTATCTATTTTTCTTATTTATAAGTAATAAAAAGCCTAGTCTGTCTTTATGCAGGAACCAAAGGAACACATTTTATTCTCTCCCTGTATATGTCTTTTACTCCAGTGCATAGAGATTCTACAGTTGCGGAGTTAAAGTCGTCAGGACATTTTGACGCATTAATTGCAAAATGAAGCAGGTTTTCTTGTCCACTATCCAGCGTTAATGGAATCTCTTTTGTATAATACGTTATATTATTTATTACAATTGAACTGTTTGTCAATGTGAGCGGAACTTTGCCTGAATTAAATGCATGTATAGCAGCATTTGAATTATTCATGAAAACATTTAATATATCCACATTGGCGATAGGGCAATACTTTTGATCAGGAAATATTTCTTGAGGCGAGCATTCTGTTAAATTTTCGACTATTCGTCCATCTGGACAGAAATAGTATTCTTTTAGTGGTTCCTGTTTAGAAGTACAGCCTGACAGTGCAGTCAATGCTAACAATAAAATTATAGCCAATAGTTTTAACATATTCATTCCTATATTTGCCTCTCATCTAGCTAACCAACAAACATGTTAGGATTGTTTTGTTGGTTAGCTATAAGCCTCGGGCGAGAGTTGAACTCGCGGCCTCTACCTTACCAAGGTTTAGCGACTAGACTTATTACAATAATAAGCTCTGTTAACGCTCTACCAACTGAGCTACCGAGGCATTGTGAAAAAACGTAAGGACAAATGGACGCCATTAGGCGTCGTTCTTCTTTACGTCATTCTGCTTAACCTTTTTTACTTCATTATGCTTTATAATGAATGCTTCTTTTTGCTTCAGCGTTTTTTCAATTAATTTTTGCATGTCGATTTTTGATTCTGCTTCCTTTATTTTTTCCGGGTTTGCAGCTGTTGATGGGTGCCGTGAAATAATTGAGCAGCAGTCTTTGTAATCCTGTATAGATAATTCATAAGTTCCTATTTTTTTCCCTATATCAATAATTTCATTTTTGTCGTACGCAAGCAAGGGCCTTAGCAGTGGAACAGCAGCTATACCTTCGAGATTAGCGATATTTTCCAGCGTTTGAGAAGCAACTTGTGCAAGAGAATCGCCCAATACTATGGCTTTGCAATTTGTTTGTTTTGCGATCATGGCTGCAATTCTAATCATGAATCTCCTAAATAGTATAACATCCAATTTTTCCGGGACTTTCTCCAATGCAAAATTGTGATAAGGCATTGTGTGCAAGAAGGAAGAATTTTGGTATTTGTTAAGGGCTTCGATTATCGGCTTTATTTTGCTGTTTATAACTTCCTGTCCTGAGCGGAGCGCATGAAAGTGGATAAATTCGCATCTGCAGCCTCGTTTCATCATAAGATAAGCCGCAACAGCAGAATCTATGCCGCCTGACAATAATACTAAAACTTTTCCGCTGCTTCCTACAGGCATGCCTGCACTGCTTCTGTATTTTTTTGGGAAAACAAATGACCCGATACTTGTGATTTCGATGTTTATTTCTATATCAGGATTTTTCATGTCGGCTTTCATTGGATTTTTCTTATAAATAAAGTCTGCAACTTCTAGCATTGTTTCTTGCGATGTCAACGGGAATCTTTTGTCAGCGCGAACAACTGAAACTTTGTAAGTCTTTGCATTTTTAGGCACACAGTTCAATGCGATGCCTTTAATTTTTTCCAAGTCATTTTCTACTAGCTGTGCAAATGCAAACCAAGAAAGGCCTGGCATTCCAGAAATTGTTTTTATGATATTTTCTTCGTTATAATCATCTTTTAGTTCTGCCACTATCCTGCCATTAATGCGCTTAGTGCTGATGTATTCGCCTTTTATTCCGCGCTTTACATTTTCAATCAATTTTTTCTCAAAATACGGCTTATTCTTGCCTTTCAGCCCTATTTCCCCGTAGTGCAATAGCAGGTACATCAGAATGCTTTCAGTGAAGTGCTTTTATGCTTTGTGCAGATACGTTTAAGATGTCTAGACGGTCTCAAAGAGTTATGAGCCTATCTTATTTGTCAGAAATAGCGCCCAAAGGATTTGCCTCTATGAATTTTGATCAACCAGATAAGTTTGATGGTGAAGTTGTTTTTCTAGGACGATATGCAAATCGTAGCAATTATATGAATGTTTACAAGGTTCGTATATCTTCAGAAGAGTGGGAAAGAGTTGGAAAACCTGAAACATTTAAAGGTGCTCAAGCGCGTAAATATAGGTGGGTTTAGAATTTATATTTCCCTTAGCAATTATAACAATGGGCATAAAATATGATTCTGCTCCTGACATTGAAAATATAACCAAACTGATAGCGGAAAGGCTTGACATTGATCATGACTTTTCCAGGGTAAAATTTGTAAGAAGCAAAGGATCCAAGTCTAAAAGGACTTTGGCAAGATGCCATGCATTGCCAAGAATAATGCAGAAGGCGCTGGACGTAAAGGCTCATTATGTGATTGAAGTTATAAGCGAAAATTTTGACGGGCTTGACAAAGAGGAAAAAATAAAGACGCTTATACATGAATTAATGCATATACCAAAATCAATGGGAGGAGGATTCAGGCACCATGATTTTGTTTGCAAGAAGAATATTGAAACTTTGTACAGAAGATTGAATAATTGACATAAATATTGTCCGCTATTCTAGCAGTATTTTTTAACTTATGCGATTTCTAATGAGGTCTGTTTCAGAGCTAAATTTTGTGCGTTCTGGCTCATCTAATTTTTCAATGCCTTTGTTAACACTATCTAAAAGATTTCTATTATTTTTGACAATCCCATAAACAGGAACCGTAAAGCATGAAATATCAGGCGTGAGCCCATGAGTTACATATGCTCTCAGGTCTTCTAGAACGATTGCCGGGTTGCTTTGTGGATGGTTAAGGCTGCCTTGAAACGCAACTCTTGCGCTTGTATTGCCCAGCCTTGATTTCCACCACTCAGGTGCGATTTGTTCGCCAATGCTTACTAATGACAGTGCCAGAAAGTCATTTGCATCAAGATCTGTGAAGCCTTGTGGTAAACCTTTGTACATATCAGTATCTACCAATGTTCTGACGTCATTTGCTACACGTTCACCAGCATCAATATTGCGATATCCCAGAAATATTGACAATTCACGAAACCATATTTCTCCATACGCTGCAAATCTTTGAACATTTTTACTGTCACTCATATTAGCAACTAATCTTAAAGCGCCTGCGGTTACCCTGGGTTTTTGGTCATTGGCGTTTCTGTATACATCTCTTAGAAGCTGAGACGGTGTTTCTGGACCGTTTCCGCGCCCGCTAGTGTCTAAATATAAAGTTCCATTAACTTCGCCTTTTGAGTACCTGACAGAAGCAGCGTCTTCAATTGCCAGGGCTTTTTCAAATACATCTGCTAGTTCTGTGTCGCTTGCAATGCCCATAAAATCGTAAAATGTCTTGTAATCCATTATTGAGTGTTTGTGAAAAAGTTTATAATAGTATGTTCAGTTGATTTTGGAACATTTTATACTGAACATACAGTATAGCAGGTTCAAATTAAAAGTTCCAATATTATTTGAACCTACTATAAGCCTTAGCAACTAGGATTTTTTGGATGAAGTAGACGAGATCTGTATGTCCTCAGAGCTCCTTCACTTCTGTTAAATCCATAACTTGCTTTTAAGACTCTTCTTATTTTAGGATAATCAGGGCTATTGTCAAGCAATACTTCTCCAAGATAAGTTCTTTCTTCATCAGAATAAACAGGTATTCCTCTTGTGGCCAGGCTCCTTCTTGCCTGATCGCTTAATTTTTCTCTTGTTGTTTCTTCTGCAAATATACCTTTTTCATTGTCACGGGCTGCTTTTCCGCCATTTGCAGCCCCTTTTTCTTGATGATCTATGGCGATTTTTTTTAATTCATTTACAGGTACAAGTTTCCGTAGCGCCATATAGAGCGCGCTTGTTATTATGCTGTCAGATGTCACTTCGTATATTAGTTTTAAGTTGTATTCATCTATTATCGCTGGATAAGTTTTGCCATTTCTATAATCGTCTGCGATTTCAGGATGATCTTTTGCTATATATTGTGCTACTTTTATAACAAGAGCCAATGCTTTTCTGTTCATGTTTAGGACTTATCATAAATCTTTTAATTTATTACTCTTTGTTACTGCTGTCTTCTGCTGGCTTAGATTTTGCTTCTCTTTTTGCTTCATTCTTCATTTTAGGAACTGTTATCTTGAAGCTGCACTTTGCGCATTTTATAGAAAAAGGCCTTTTCCAAGGCTGCTCTGCATAGGCTTGATGCTTGCATTCGGGGCATGCATATTCAACTCTGGCAATCATATCCTTGTCAACAAGAACTCGCATTTTTCCCGTAGGTTTTTTTTGCGAATTCTTTACATCGCGCCAAGTATGATAAACAAGCTCTTTAGGCTTGCAGTTATTTGCTTTGACGTAATCATCTATTTTTCCCATGTAAATGCCTTCTTTTGAAAAGAAGGTCTTTACAATACTCCAAGAAACAGGAGATCTTACAACCTTCAATCAAATATTATTGATAATTCACTTTATTAATAGTTTTCTTTTGGATACTTCTGGAAACTCAAGTTTCCGAATTCTCAAAGAGCTTTGCTCATTTGAAGACGGTAAACTTTTCTTAAAGTGTGTTGACGCCAAAGGCATCGGTTCGCTCAAGAAAAGGCTAACTTTACTTCATTCCACGCCTTTCTTTTGCTTTTAAGCGTAACTTTTTACATCCACAATGCCTGCATTTTATCTTGCCTTTTTTGACTTTGTCTGGCTGTGCTCGCATTTTTGCATTGCACTTTAAGCATATGAACATGTTTTCAAACAATCTTTTTGCTGTTGGTTCTGCAATTTTCTTTCCCATAATAAATGCCTTTTTTTCTGAGTATTGAAGACTTTCTTCATTATTATTGAGAAGAAAGGTTCTTTGATCTTCCAAAGAAATGGCGATCTAAAGACCTTAACTTCAGTATTATCAAACAAAATTAATGTTAAAGGTATAAAAAGACAATTTATAGTGAGTTAAATGAATAACAAGGCTATGATTTATTTGCCTCCCATCTATATCTAGTGACATAAATTTTTGTACATACTATTGGTCACTTGGTATATGGGAAAGACATGTAATTTGTTCAAAAACTTATGTCTTTCACTATAACTAACCAACAAA
>ORJL010515469.1_pt1 | contig 26304 bp, 23 predicted proteins | sample 1779941 | NCBI WGS metagenome assembly ORJL01 (sample SAMEA104232317, study PRJEB22302) | groundwater metagenome | biome: forest; feature: aquifer; material: groundwater | place: USA | collected 2011-08-07 | depth 5.8 m
TCGGCCAGTTCGCGGGCTATAGGACTCTGCGTGAGAGCCTGGTAGACGCCTTCTCTGCCCCTTTTCGCGCTCTGAACTCAGCAGGCAAAAAACGAAGCTCCAGTGATGATACGACAGGGGGCAACGATAGTATCTGGGCATTGAAAGACGTCTCCTTCGAAGTTGAACAAGGCGAAGTGGTCGGCGTCATTGGTCGTAACGGAGCTGGCAAGAGCACCTTACTAAAGATACTGACCCAAATTACCGAACCCCCTGAATGCTCTGCCGAGATACGTGAACCTGTTGCCTCGCTCCTCGAAGTTGGCACCGGCTTCCACCCTGAGCTTACCGGGAGGGAGAATATTTACCTCAATGGCGCCGTACTCGGCATGAAACGAAAGGAAATTGACCGAAAGTTTGCCGAGATTGTGGAATTCTCCGGTGTGGAGAAGTTCATTGATACCCCGCTCAAACGCTACTCTACCGGTATGCAAATGCGCTTGGCATTCTCGGTGGCAGCTCACCTTGAGCCGGAAATTCTGCTGGTAGATGAGGTCCTGGCGGTGGGTGATGCTGAGTTCCAGAAGAAATGCCTGGGTAAGATGGGAGATATTGCCCGAGGTGGGCGGACCGTGTTGTTTGTCAGCCATAATATGTTCAGTCTTCAAAACCTGTGCACCAGAGGGATTATTCTAACATCGGGCCGCCTTTCGATGGACAGCAGTATCAATGCCGCTATTGCGGAATACCTGGACCTGGGAGGGGAGCAAACCGGTGAAGTAAATTGGGTGTCTCCTGAGACAGCCCCGGGTGATGATCGAGTGCGTCTCAAAGCAGTGCGTGTTGTTTCTGACAACCGTACCACTGGAGTGGTTGATATTTCAAAGGCATTTCACATTGAGGTTGACTACTGGAATCTAGAACCCAATAGCCGGCGCCTTGTCTCCATACACCTTACCAATTCGATTGGTGTATGCTTATTTACACCTGCCAATCTTCCTTCTACTTGTCTTACTCCTGACCCCTGGTATACTCGCCCATATCCTCCTGGGCTATTTCGCACGTCGTGTACAATTCCTGGCTCCTTCGTGAACGATGGCCCGCATAGTATATCTGTCTTTATCAATGCTACGATAAATGAGAATATAATTGCTCAAAGAGATATCTTGTCAATCACTATTCAAGACACGGGTGAGATGCGAAAAGAGTACACTGGCCAATGGAGCGGGGCAATGCGTCCTCGCTTTGAATGGCACACCGTCAAATTGGACGAAAACATATTGCTTTAGCAACAAAGAGTACGTCCTACACATATTATTTTGGCCTCCTAAGAATGTCGAAAGGAAAACGAAGTTTCACAGCTGATCATAGATAGAACAACCAAGAACGACCGGGATAATCCACTGGTAAGTATCGTTACACCGGTCCTTAATGGTATTGAGTTTTTGGAGACATGTATTCAGAGTGTCTTGAATCAGACCTATCCTAATATTGAGCATGTAGTAGTGGATGGCGGTTCATCAGATGGAACTCTGGAGTTGTTAGCAAGCTATGCTGATAGATACCCTGGTAGATTAATTTACGTCTCCGGACCTGACAGGAGCGCCGGTGATGCCGCTAACCGTGGCTGGGCAATTGCGAAGGGAGATATTTTCCAGTTCATGGGTTCGGATGATACGTTGGAGCCGGATGCCGTCGAGACCGTGGTGGAATTCTTCAGAGCAAATCCGCATGCTTACTTTGTCTACGGAGACTGTAATATCATTAATGATACTGGTGAGGTAACCGGCAAGTCTCCGGCAACTGATTTTGATTTGAAGAAAGCCGTTAATGACTTTGATATCTGGTGCATACCTAGTGTCTCAGCGTTCTATAAGCGAGCGGTTATTGAGACGGTAGGTCTCTGTAACACAAGCTTATATGCCTGTGATACGGATTACTGGATCAGGGTTGGCGAACTATTCAGGATGCATCGGATCGAGAAGATGCTTGCTAGTTTCAGAGTACGGCATGATAGTTTCGGAGCGTCATCAGAAGCCACTAAGAAATGCATACGAGATCATTTTATTATCAGCAGGCGCCACGGTGGAAGCCTTCATTCCCCTTGTGCCAGAAAATACTACCGGCAGGTGATAACCGAGGGACTGCGGCCAGTTATAGGCCGTTTCTATCCCTTTATGAACAAAGTGTTGCTAAGGGGACAAACGGGCAGCAACAGTGTAAGTACGGTCAACGGGGGGACAAAGGATAGCTCAGAAATTACTCCGTCTATGCGAACAATCCCGACTACACAGAAGCCTGATAAGGGCAATGGACTACAGTAGCTACTACGATTTTCAATGGCAACAAACAGGGGGCAAACAACACCCTTATGTCGCCGAGAAGACAAATATAATCCTGGACATAATTCCTCCAGACGTGAGAACAATAATAGATGTTGGCTGTGGCGATGGGACAATAACCAATGTCTTAGCTGAAAGATACTCAACCGCGGGGATAGATACCAGCCGGGAAGGCCTGAAGAATTTGTCAAAGAAGGCACAGCCGGTGTTCGGCAGCGCTGATTGCCTGCCTTTCAAGAGTAACTGTGTGGACTTGTCTCTATCCAGCGAATTACTGGAGCATTTGCCTGAAGAAGTCTTCCTGGGGGCTATTTCTGAAATGAAGCGAATATCCAGGAAGCACATCCTAATCACTGTCCCCAATAACGAACATTTGAGAAGAAGGTATGCCAAATGCATGGCTTGTGGCTTTGAGTTTCATGTCTATTGTCATTTAAGAACTTTCAACCTGAATAAATTAGAAAGATACTTCAGCGGTTACACTATTGCCCATTCGAGTTTGTGTGGCGCCCCGGATGAAAAATCTTTCGACCTTATATATTACTTAAGAAACCGGCTAGCCAATCAGTATTGCATCGACACCATATCAACGCTATGCCCCCATTGTGGGACCGTGATATCTCCGCTTAAATCGAATCTGCCACAAAGATTAGTCGGTCATTCTTTGTTTCTATTGCAGAACTGGCTTAACGTTCTGCTCCTAAGAAAACCCGAGCCTGATTGGTTAGTCGTATTACTTGAAAAGACGCAAGAACGATGAAAATATGTTACATAGCCCTCCAAAGTACCCACACTCAACGCTGGATGAGATATTTCACCGGTCTGGGACATCAGGTACACTTAATATCTCTTAATGAACTGCCCGAATATGATGGCGATAAGGTGAATATACATGTTGCAAAAAGATTTGGCCCACATATACAGACGGTATCAACGCTAGTTAATTCATTGCCGGTAATGCTGCAAGTCAGGCGGCTGATTAGAAGTATCAATCCCGATGTTCTTCACGCGCACTATATTAGAAACGACATATCTTTACTGGCAGCTCTCACTGGTTTCCATCCGTTCGTTATCACCGCCTGGGGCTCTGATGTTTTTGTTGACGCAAAGGAGTCCAAGTTTTCCAGGTGGGGAGCGGGATACGCGCTAAAGAAGGCTGATATGGTAACCTGTGACGGGGAGAATATGAGGCAACCATTGTTAGAACTAGGTGCACATCCTCAGAAAATAAGCATCGTTTACTTTGGAGTTGACATCAGCAAATTTGGACCCGAGAAGCGGGACCAAGCGTTAATGGAACAACTGGGAATTGAGCACTCACCTACGGTGATAAGCTTAAGGCAACTTCATAACCCGCTATATGATGTTGAGACTTTGATCAGGGCTATTCCCCTGGTATTGAATGAAGTCCCCCTGGCAAAATTTGTCATTGCGGGAGGAAGGCCGGAAGGGAGTCCTCTTGAGACCAAACTTAAAGATTTGGCTAAGTCATCTGGTGTTTCGGACAGTATCAGGTTCGTTGGCTGGCTCAAAGAGGACGACGCTCCCCGATATATAGCTTCGTCAGATGTTTATGTTTCCACCTCTCTCTCCGATGCCGGGTTAGCTGCCAGTACAGCGGAGGCTATGGCTTGTGAACTACCGGTGATAATCACCGACTTCGGCGACAACAGAAGGTGGGTGAACGACGGAGTAAATGGGTTCATTATCCCCATGAGAGCTCCAGAAATCTTAGCCTCAAAGCTCATTCATCTCCTCAAAGACGACAATATCAGAAAGACATTTGGAAAGAGAAATCGGAACATAATTGTGCAGCAAAATAACTGGGCAAAGGAAATGGGCAAAATGGGTAAACTCTATGAACAGCTAGCCCAGAACTGCAAGAAATAGGAACGTTGCGTGAAATCAGCGGACTTTCTATCGCAGGGCACTGAGACCACTTCAGAACCGAGTATGAAGAAGGTCCTGTTCATTTATTATTTCTTCCCTCCGCTCATGGGGGATTGGAGAGGAGTGGGATTTGCCAGGTTCCTTCCGGAATTCGGTTGGCAGCCTATCGTTATTTCTGCAGCAGACTGCGTAAGTTACCGAAAGGACTATAGTTTGCTCAAAATGGTCCCGGCTGAAACCCGGGTTCACCGGGTTGGACATCGAGAACCGAAACTCAAAGAGTGGCAATATGCCCTTAATAAGTTCAGAATTAACTACATTTTCCCTGATGAGTATAAGAGTTGGTATTCTCCGGCTATTCAACAGGCAAGGAAGGTCTTGCGACAAGAGAAAATAGATTTGATTTTTAGCTCTTCCTCACCCAGCACCTCCGCCTTTATTGCCATGAAGCTCAAGGAGGAATTTAACATCCCCTGGGTCGCTGAGTGGCGAGACCTCTGGTCAGCCAACACTTTTACCAACCGGAACTACGATAAGATGTTGATAAAACCCTTGCGTCAGCTCCAAAGATTTCAGATGCGGGTTGGAGAAAGGGACATATTGCGGCGTGCGAACAAGACTGTTGTTGTCAGTCAGCACCACCGGGAACAACTGGGACACCTACACGGTGCTGAGGAGGGTAGAATAACGGTTATCACGAACGGTTATGATGAACCTGACTTTACGGAGCTAAAACCTTCTTCAATCTACCCTGGGAAAATGACCATTACATTTCTGGGCACTGTTTACTCACCATTTCAAGAATCAATCGATCTTTTTCTGAGGACAGTGACCGAAATAGACAAATATGTAGAGGTCGTTTTTATCGGACGGGGCGCGGCAGACATGCAGGGGACCACCATGGAGAACTTGACCCTCGTACTCCACCTAGTGAAGGAAAAGGCGCTCTCTTTTGCTTCAGGCAGCGATTTCCTATTTCTTGTGATGCCTCCCAATGCCAAATGGATCCCAGGCAAAATATTCGAGTACCTCCGCCTCGGCAAGCCCATTCTTGCCTTGGTTCCCGAAGATGGCGACGTTGCCACGATTGTAAACGAAGCCAGGGCAGGATTTGTCCTGTCATATGATCCGGAGAAACTGAAACAGCAATTGACACTCATTTTTCAAGGCTGGAAAACAGGCGAATTCAAGGGTTTTCGCCCCGATTGGGAATATGTTGCTCAATTCGAGCGTAGGAATCTGACCAAACAATTGGCCGAATGTTTCGATTCTGCAGGTCTAAAGTAGCTGGCATCCCAATAGGATATAGGGTACAATGCAGCAAATGAATTCTAGAAAACAACCTGACGAGCAAATTAGCAGGGTTTTGATTACCGGCATGACCGGCTTCGTGGGAAGTCACCTTGCTGACTACATCCTCGAATACCACAAAGACGTTCAGATTGCTGGTTTGCTGCGCTGGCGGTCGCCTGTTGCCAATATCCAGCACATCTTGAACAAGGTGACCCTGGAATACGGGGATTTGTTGGACCCGTTTTCGCTCAAGGCTATCCTCTCCAAGCGACGGCCGGACGCTATCTTTCACCTCGCGGCACAATCATATGTCCCTTATAGCTTCTACTCACCGGTCGCCACCATCGGCGTCAACATAACCGGCACCTGCAACCTTCTGGAAACAATCAAAGAGATGAAGGCTGCTTCCGGCTATGACCCGGTAGTCCATATTTGCAGTTCATCCGAGGTATACGGGCAGGTGAGGGAAGATGAGGTGCCGATCAAGGAGACCAACCCCTTCCGTCCCGCGTCGCCCTACGCGGTAAGCAAAGTCGGGGAGGACATGCTGGCGTTCCAATACTGGCTGTCCTGGGGGATAAGGACCATCAGGACTCGCATGTTTACCCATACGGGCCCAAGGCGGGGCGAGGTCTTCGCCACCTCCACCTTCGCCCGGCAAATAGCAGCAGTTGAAGCCGGACTGGCTCCGCCGGTAATAAAAGTTGGGAACCTGGACAGCGTCAGAACGTTCCTTGACGTTAGAGACGCCGTCAAGGCATACTGGACACTAGTCGAGAAATGCCCGCCCGGCGAGGTCTACAATATTGGCGGCGTGGAAACGATGACGGTGGGCGAAATGCTTAACAAGTTGTTGAAGCTTTCAAGAGTAAAGGACATAGCCGTTGAAGTGGATCCGGCCCGGCTAAGACCATCGGATGTGACCCTGCAAATCCCCTGCACAGACAAATTCACGGCCGCCACCGGATGGAAACCAAAGATTGAATTCGACAAGACCCTGGAAGACCTCCTGGATTACTGGCGGGTCTATTTTTCGAAGGCAACAAACTGATGTTGAGCATGGACCTGTATAGAAAGCTCTACCTGGCCCGAAGGGCGGAAGAAACAATTCGCGAGCATTACGACGAAAACGACATGAAAACCCCTATGCACATGTCGATGGGGGAGGAGGCCATCGCAATCGGCGTGAGCCATGCGTTGAGCCCCCAGGACCAGGTTTTCAGCACCTACCGGTCCCACGCCATCTACCTGGCCAAGACCGGAAAGGTTGAAGACTTCTTTGCCGAGATGTACGGAAAGGATACCGCCCTCTTGAAAGGTAAGGGCGGGTCCATGCACATGTTCGCCCCCGAGTTCGGGTTTATGGGCGCTTCGGCAATAGTCGCAAGTCAAATTCCCGTTGGCGTCGGCGCCGCTTTTGCCAACAAGCGGCAAGCCAACGGCAAGATGGTTGCTGTGTTCTTCGGGGATGGGGCCACCGATGAGGGAGCTTTCTGGGAAAGCCTGAACGTGGCCTGTCTCATGAAACTGCCGGTTATCTTTATTTGTGAGGACAATGGCTTTGCCGTCCATACTCCGGCCTCAAGCAGGCAGGGATACGCTTCGATCACCGACATCGTGTCAAAATTCAACTGCAATGTTCTTAATGAGAATTCTACAGACGTCGAGGTCATGTACAAATTAACCCGACAGGCAATCGAGATGATCAAAACGGATGAGATGCCCTGTTTCATGCACTTGAAGTATTACCGTTATCTGGAACACGTCGGCATCAACGAGGACTTCGATGCCGGCTACCGTCCCAAAGAAGAGTTTGAACAATGGCGGAAAAACGATCCTGTGCTCTTGCAGCGACAGAGGCTCTTGCGGCATGGGGTCAAGGAAGAAGATATCGCAGGGCTCGAAAAGGAAGTAGATGGCAGAATCTCAAGAAGTATAAGATCAGCCAAAGAAGCTCCGTTCTCCAACTCCAGCGAACTATACCACGGGGTCTTTGCCTCATGAGGAAAATCACCTATTGCGACGCTCTCAACGAGGCGATGGCCCAGGAAATGGAAAGGGACCCCAATATCTTTGTGTACGGGATAGGGGTACCAGACCATAAGAAGATATTCGGCAGCACTGCCGGCTTGGTGGAAAGATTCGGGCCGGAGAGGTGCTTCGACACGCCCCTTTGTGAAGATACTATGACCGGGTTCGGATTGGGTGCGGCTATTAACGGCATGACGCCAATCCATGTCCATGGTCGCGTCGAGTTCTTGCTCCTGGCTATGAACCAACTCGCCAACCAGGTTTCTTCCTGCACCTATTCCACACGCGCCGGTTTGAAGATACCGCTGGTTATCAGGGCTATCATAGGGCGTGGTTGGGGGCAGGGTTTCCAGCATAGCAAGAGTATGTATTCGGCTTTCGCCCACATTCCGGGGCTGAAGGTCGTGCTGCCAACAACGCCTAGGGACGCCAAAGGGCTGCTTGTTTCGGCGATAAGAGACAATAACCCGGTCGTATTCATCGAACACCGGTGGTTGTATTGGCAGGAGGGTGAAGTGCCGGAAGAACCCTTTACGGTACCCCTCGGGGAGGCCAGCGTTCTGCGCAAAGGGAAGGACGTCACCATCGTGGCGACATCATGGATGAACGTTGAGGCACTTGAAGTCTCCGAGATTCTTGGTCGAATGGGGATCGGCGTCGAAATAATCGACCCCCGGACGATAGCGCCTTTCAACGACGAGGTCATTATCAAGTCAGTTGAAAAGACAGGGCGCTGCATTGTGGCTGATAATGACTGGCTGAATTGCGGCTTTAGTGCCGAGGTAGCGGCCAGGGTTTCCGAGAAGTGTTTTGGCAAGCTGAAGTCTCCCGTGGTTCGAATAGGTTTCGCTCCAACACCGTGCCCTACCGTGAGGCACCTAGAGAACGCATTCTATCCTAATGCAGTTGATATCATCAGATCGATTGAAACCATGCTCTCCCTGGAACCCACCGATCTGTCAAAAGAGCATTTTTATAGCTACGAGAATAAATTCAAAGGACCCTTCTGATGATTTCTGAAAATCGGGAGCAATCCGGCTCCCAACTCGTGTTTTGCGTTTGTGAAGAAGCAACGGTGAGAATACAGCGATGAAACCTTTAGCCAGTATTACGAACGGCCTTATCGGACAGCCGATGTTCAATCTTCTTGCCAAAGCCAGGGAGATGGAGAGATCTGGCGCGAGGATTATTCATTTCGAAATAGGAGATCCAAACTTCAATTCTCCGCTCCACGCCATTGAAGCAGCGAAAGCTGCCCTAGACGACAACTTCACCCACTATACTGACTCTATGGGGACTATTGAATTTCGGGAAGCGATTGCTGCATACACCGAGCTCCACTGGGGGTTTAAGCCCTCCGTGAATCAGATTCTTGTCTGTCCGGCAAATACTATAATTGATTTTGCTAGCCGATGCGTCGTTAATCCTGGGGAAGGCATTATTTACCCGGACCCCGGTTTTCCCACCTACACCTCCGTAATCAATTACAACGGGATGGTACCGATGGGAGTCCCATTGAAAGAGGAAAATGCCTTCCGCATGAATCCGGATGATGCCCACCGCAGAATAACCGACAGTACGAGATTGATAATCATCAACACTCCCCAGAATCCGACAGGTTCGGTGATGACCAAAGAAGAAGTCCTAGAAATGGCAAGAATTGCGGCGGATCACGATCTATATCTTTTGAGCGATGAAGTCTATTCAAAAATAACCTATGGCAAACATCACTATTCCCCGAGTTCAGTTGACCGATGCCAAAGCCACACGATTATTCTGGGTAGTCTTTCCAAGATATATTCCATGTCCGGATGGCGCCTAGGCTATGCCGTCGGTCCCGAAAAGCTGATACAGAAAATGGGACTACTTCTTCAAACGATACTTTCTTGCCTTCCGGTCTTTACTCAGGTCGGTGGCAAGGCCGCTCTTTTGGGTGATCAGAAACTCGTCGCCGAGAGAAACAAGATTTTGAAAGATCGCCGCGACTTGCTTGTTAAGGGTCTCAATCGTCTTCCCGGAGTGTCCTGTCTGGTACCAGATGGCTCCTTTTATGCTTTTCCCAACATCAAGAATACGGGCATGACCTCGGACGATTATTCAGAAGAGGTGCTAAGAAACGCTGGCGTGTGTGCTCTTTCTGGGAATTGTTTTGGAAGGTATGGGGAAGGTTACGTGAGGTTCTGCTACGCGAGCACCCCGGTCGATGTCATTGAGGAAGCCCTGGGCAAGCTGAGCAAATACCATAAGGAAAAGTTTACTGCGGTCCCAGGTGCTAAGAAGCGGGAAATTGGTACTTCCCGGGGAGTCTCCTGAGTTGATCAGAGTCGCCGATTACGTAGCTGACTTTATTTACAGACAGGGTGTTTCCGACGTCTTCATGCTGGCAGGTGGTGGCTCGATCTACCTCGATGACGGAATAGCCTGCCATAAACACCTTAAGCCCGTATTTGTCAGGAACGAGGCTACTGCGCCCATGATGGCAGAAGCCTATGCCAGGTTGACCCAGAACTTGGGAGTGGTTTACGTTACAACAGGTCCGGGCGGAGCCAATGCTGTTACCGGAGTGGTTGAAGCGTGGGTAGATTCTGCACCTGTTCTGGTGGTGTCTGGGCAAGTTCAGACGAGCCAAACAACCCATAAGGCCAACATCAAGAATTTCAGAACATTCGGAACCCAAGAACTTAACATCGTTAAAATTGTCGATTCGATAACGAAATATGCAGCAATGGTCGATGATCCCAATAGCATACGCTACCATCTGGAGAAGGCAGTCTACTACGCAAAGTCTGGTAGACCTGGACCGGTTTGGCTCGACATACCTCTGGATGTTCAAGCGGCAACAGTGAACGAAGCCGAACTCAGGGGTTACGAGCCAAAGCAGCAGGCAGTCAACAAAAAAGGGGACGTCGGGGTTCATGTTGAAGATATACTAAGACTATTGAGGTCGGCAAAAAGGCCTCTAATTGTCGCCGGCCAGGGGATAAGGATCAGCAAGGCATTAGTCGAGTTCAGGAAACTGGTGGAGCACCTGGGTGTTCCAGTCATTTGCTCGAGGTTAGGTCAGGATATTTTGCCTTTCTCATTCAGCAACTATTTTGGTCACGGCGGGACCCAGGGATCCCGATTTAGCGGGCTGATAATGAAGGAGAGCGATCTAGTCCTGAGCCTGGGGAGCAGATTGGCGGTGCCCTTCGTTGGAGCAGATCTAGATGCATTCTCCGAAAAGGCCAAGGTTGTTATGGTGGATATCGACGAAGCGGAGTTGAGAAAACCCAGCGTCCCTATCTATTTGCCGATCAATGCAGATGTCAAGGCAATCATTGATGGTTTGTTAAGAAGACTTGTCGGCAATGTATCCCTGCCAGATTATGCTGATTGGCTACGGTTGTGCCAAGATTATAAGGCCAAGTATCCCTTGATTACGACTGACCAAGAGAAGAACCCCATCGACCTATACTATTTTGTGAGCCGTCTTGATGCGATGTCAGGTGCAAACGACATCTTCGTTAATGATGCCGGTTCTTCTTATTATGTTAGCGGCCAAGCCCTCAAATTTGAAAAGGGCCAGAGAGAGATAACCTCTGGCGCTTTCGCTTCCATGGGTTTGGCAATCCCCCTGGCCATAGGCTGCAGCCGGGCCATGAGGGATGCGCGCGTACTCGCGGTAACAGGTGATGGTTCCCTCGAATTGAACATACAAGAACTTAAGACCATGTCATCCTACCATGCTAATGTCAAGTTGTTTGTCATTAACAATGGCGGTTACGTATCAATCAGAAATACACAATCGGCTCTTTGCGGGGGCCGGTACATTGGCTCGGACCAGGTAGCCGATGACCAAATACTGGATTTTCAAAAAGTGGCTGCTGCCTTCGACTTACCGTACTTTGTCATACAGAAATACGAAGAAGTGGACGATAACCTCTCCGAAATCCTGAGTCAAGAGGGTCCTGCGTTTGTTGAAGTTGTCTGCGATAACTACCAGAAGATCATCAAGCCTTTGAGGGAAACCAATGAACTCCATAGAGCACCTTCTGTGGATGCCGATAGGAATCGGTCGTTATGACGAGGCGTCATGAAGATTTGGCCAAGAGAGCCAAATTGATACGCCGGCAGGTTTTGGAAGCGGTTTTTGAAAATGGGATGGGGCACCTTGGGGGAACTTTTTCATGTACAGACATACTGGTTTCCCTGTACTATGGAGAGATTCTCAAAGTTGACCCGAAACATCCTAAATGGGATGGGCGTGACAGATTCGTCTTAGGCAAAGGGCATGCCTGTCTTGCTCTGTACAACATTCTGGTTGACCTTGGATTTTTTGATATCTCTCGGCTTCAAGAGTTTGGCAAGAACGGCAGCAGTCTGGGAGGCCAACTCAATATTGATACTCCAGGGGTGGAGTATAACAGCGGATCGCTAGGTCACGCGCTGGGGATCGGTGCCGGCATGGCGCTGGCGGCTAAGCTGGATAACAAAGATTATCGTGTCTTTGCCATGGTCGGTGATGGTGAATGCGGCGAGGGTTCCATATGGGAGTCAGTAATGTTCGCCAGTCAACACCGCCTGAACAATCTGGTTGGCATTGTAGACCGCAACCGATTGTCTGTGACGGATGTTATTGAAGAGGACGATGGTTCCGGCAGGCTGGACGATAAGTTCCGAGCTTGCGGATGGGAGTGCATTGTTATTGACGGACACTCTTTCGAAGCTATCTTGACTGCTTTCAGCGTCCTCGACAAACTCAAGCAGCCTTTGATGATCGTTGCTAACACCGTCAAAGGAAAGGGCGTTTCATTTATGGAGGACGGTGTTAAGTGGCACCACTCTGTACCTACCAGAGAACAATTTGAGTTGGCAAAGAACGAACTGGAGCAGGGAACATAAGGATGGCAGCAGTCGCTCCTGACATTAGAGATGCCTTCTTTGATGAAATATATAGCATCGCATCCAAAGATAGGGATGTTATCTTCATGACTGCAGACGCCGATGCTTTCAGTCTGAGAAGATACAAGCAAGACTTCCCCAGCCAGTTTGTCAACGTCGGTGTCGCTGAGCAGAATATGGTCGCGGTTGCGGCAGGGCTGGCATTATGCGGAAAAAAGGTCTTCATTTACGCGTTGATTCCTTTTTTGACAATGCGCTGTTACGAGCAAATCAAGGTGAACGTATGTAGCATGAACCTTCCTGTGACGATGATCGGCGCTGGCTCCGGATTGTCTTTCACCAATGACGGACCAACGCACGCCGCAATTCAGGATATCGCCGTAATGCGTATACTTCCCGAGCTGACAATACTAAATCCCGCCGACAGCCGCTCAGCCGCTGCTTCAGCCCAGATCGCCTACAAGAGCACTACCCCAACGTACGTTAGAATCGATAAAGGGCAATTGCCAAATTTGTACGATGATGCCGATAATTTCTCTGACGGTCTGAAGGTGATAAAGCCAATTTGTGAGACAAACATAATTAGTTCCGGTTTTATGAGCCACAGAGCTGTTGAAGTCGCCAATGACCTGGACGACCATTGTGTTCCTACCGGTGTTATTGATCTATCCAGGCTGAAGCCAATAAACGGGGCTTTGCTGGAAGACATTGCCTGTCGATCCAAATCGCTGATAACTGTGGAGGAGAATTCCATAGTTGGGGGTGTTGGTACCATTGTCAGTGAACTTCTAACCGACCACCAAATACACATACCGCTGAAGCGCATTGCTCTTAGGGACAAGCAACATTTCGACTACGGAAGCCGGGAGTGGATACACAAGCTGTATAGACTTGACAAGGATAGCATCGTTCAAGAGATATTGGCGTGGGCTCATTGAAATGAACATAGTCAAGCAACTAGGCAACTCTTCAATAAGGCTGCCCGCCATCGGCCAGGGCATGGGTGAATATCAGTGGGACGACGGCCAAATAGAAGTCCTGCGTGCCGGCATCGACCTCGGTATGACATTTATTGATACCGCGGAAGGGTACGATAACGGGCGTTCTGAGGAGATTATTGGCAAGGCAATTAGTGGGATCAGGGAGAAGGTGATCATCGGGACAAAATTTGCGCCCGAACACAACTCCTATGATGGTGTACTGAAAGCCGCAGAAGGAAGTCTTCGCAGATTAAGGACTGACTATATTGATTTGTACCAGATTCACTGGCCGAACCCGTCGATTCCTCTTTATGATACCGTAGCCGCGATGGAGAAGCTTGTAAGCCAAGGGAAAGTCAAATATGTCGGTGTCAGCAATCTTAGCTTGGCTGAGCTTCGCGAAGCCCAGTCCGCCCTGAATAAGGATGCGATCGCTTCGCTCCAGGTTGAATTCAACCTCTTCGACCGTTCCATTGAAGATTCGGTTCTTCCTTTCTGCAGCAGCCGTGGAATTACCGTCATAGCTTACAGCCCCCTTGATCAGGGGAGAATTGCCGACGGCATGGCTCGCAGAACTCTATTGGAGAAACTCGCAAAGAAATACAACAGGACTCAATCTCAAATTGCTCTGAGATGGCTAGTCAGCAAGCCATCCGTCATCGCTATACCCAAGGCAAAGAGCATCAAGCACTTGAAGGAAAACGCGGCTGCGGCCGATTTTGACATCGATGAGAAAGATATTGAGGAAATAGGGAATGTTTTCCAAAGGCCAATAGTTCGCGTTCTTCCGTCCAGAATTCGTGTTAGCGCCCAGGGGCAGGGAAACAAGTCAGTTTACCAGACCATTGAAGAGGCCAGGGAAAACCGATTGGGTCACACCCCTAGTCCTGTAGACCTAGCAAAGAGATTGTCAACGGAAGATGCGCTGAAGCCAGTCCGGCTGATTCGGAACACAGACGGAGACGCCAGGTACGACTATCAACTGGTTGAAGGAAGAATCAGATATTGGGCATGGGCTATTGCCAACAATAACGCCCCGATTCCTGCCTACGTTAGAGAGGACTGGTCGTGACTGAACAGAAGAAACCGTTCCTACGAGAAGGAGAACTTATGGAGAACGTCGGCGTTAAGAGCTACAGTAACCGCGAAGAGGATTCGACTCGACGCAGGTTCCTGGAACATTTCAGAGACTGTCCGATCCCGGATGACCAGATTCTCTCTAATCTGGGACTGTTTCTGAACTCTAAGAATCTTGCTCGCATTCTTTTCATGCACCATATATACCAGCAGATTGTTGACGTCGAAGGAATCGTCATTGATTTCGGAACCAGGTGGGGACAAAATCTGTCGCTCTTCGCGGCACTACGAGGCATATATGAGCCCTTCAACCGCCACAGAATGCTGGTCGGGTTTGATACCTTTCAGGGGTTCCCCAGCATCTCTAAAGAGGATGGATCCTCGGACCTGATGCAAGTCGGCAATATTTCGGTCACTCAAAACTATGCATCCTACTTATCCAAGGTTATGGAATATCAGGAATTGGATAATCCCCTCTCTCATATCAAGAAATTTGACATTGTTGCTGGCGACGCCACCGTCGAGATTGGCAAGTATCTTTCGGGTCACCCCCAGACGATAGTTTCCCTGGCGTACTTTGATTTTGACCTCTATGAGCCCACTAGAATATGTCTGGAGGCTATTCGCCCCCACCTCGTTAAGGGGAGTGTGCTAGGCTTTGACGAGTTGAATGACCCGGATTCACCCGGAGAAACCCTGGCGCTCAAAGAGGTTTTCGGCTTGAACAATATCAAATTGAGGCGATACCGCTACACCTCCAGGGTGTCCTATTTCGTTGTGGAATAACGTTGAGCAACAAGCAAACAGTATTCGAGACCGAATGGTTCAGCGTTGAGCGAGAGACATTCGATCGGGAGCAGTCGCTTAATGGCAAGCCATACTACCGGATCAACTCCCACGACGGCATCATCATCCTCGCAACAACGACCGGCGGCGAAATAATCCTGGTGAACCAATTCCGGCCCGCCCTGAACCAGCATACCTTGGAATTCCCCAGCGGAGCCATCGACCCGGGCGAGTCAGCCGAGAAGTCTGCAGCAAGGGAACTGCGAGAAGAGACTGGATACGTGTGTAGCGAATTGCGGCTTCTCGCTGAGGGTCGCATCCTCCCGAGCCGTCTTAACTCTCGGGAATTCGTGTTCTATGGGATTGGGGCGGTGAAAGCCCCAGATATCAAAGTTGAAGAAAGCGTCAAAGTTGTGCTGGCCACCCCGGCGCAATTGAAATCTTTAGTTTTGGCGGGTAAGTTTGACCAGCTTGTCGCCCTTTCTCTGCTTACGCTGGCAGACTGGAAATTTAGTTGCAGGTTTGTCGAGCAATCATGATAGAACAAAGTGTTTTGCAGCATTTCACCGGAAAGACGGCACTCGTTACCGGCGGCACCGGTCTCATCGGACGGCAAGTGGTAGATATCCTGTGCAAGGCCGGCGCCAGGGTCAAGATTGTTTCGCTGGATAAGGTCAAAGTGGCGGAGGAGGCAGAGCATATTTACGGAGACCTTAGAAACCTTGATTTCTGTCTTGACGTCACCAGAAACGTGGACTTCGTATTCCACGTTGCCGGGATTAAGGGGTCCATCGATGTCACCCTGGCCAAGCCGGCCAGCTTCTTTGTTCCTTTGCTGATGTTCAATACCAATGTACTGGAAGCTTGCCGGGTTAATGGCGTCAAGAAGGTAGTGTACACCAGCTCTATTGGCGCTTACGCCAGTGCGGAAGTGTTCAAAGAAGGCGAAAACCTCGAGGGCCCGCCCATGGATATGTTCCCGGGCTGGGCCAAACGCATGGCTGAACTGCAGGTACAGGCTTACAAAATACAGTACGGCCTTACCAACTTCTCTATCGTCAGGCCTTGCAACGTGTACGGTCCTGGGGACAACTTTGATCCCAATAACGCCATGGTGATCCCTTCGTTGATGTACCGCATATATCACAAGGACGATCCGGTGGTGGTCTGGGGGGACGGCTCCGCCATCCGGGATTTCGCTTACAGCCAGGACGTTGCCGAAGGGGTCATTCTGGCCCTTCACTACGGGACCAGCGGTTCGAAGTCAGGCTTTGTTAACCTGGGCAGCGGGCGAGGTTACTCGGTGCGCGAATTGGTAGAGACGCTTCACCAATTCCTGGACTTCAACTCGACTTTCGACGTTGCTAAACCCTCAGGCTTCCCCAAAAGGGTTATGGAAATTTCTTTGGCGAGACAGTTGATACACTATAGCCCGGCCACGTCTCTCCTGGACGGGCTAAAAGAGACATGGAACTGGTTCATCAATAACCAGGATGAATATCTGAAAAAGCAAAATTATTTCGCCCCGGAGCAAAAAGCTTGATAGAAGTAACCAAAACCAGTTTGAAAGGCGTCTTGCTGATCAAGCCTTCGGTGTTCGAAGATTTCCGCGGCCAATACGTGGAAACCTATAATGAAAAAGAATACCGTGAGGCTGGCATCGATATGGACTTCATCCAGGATGATATTTCCGTCTCCACGAATCACGTTCTCCGTGGGATACACGGAGATGCTGAAACCTGGAAGTTGATCTCCTGTTTCCACGGATGCTTCTACCTCGTGGTGGTCAACTGGGACCAGTCTTCACCCCAGTTCCGTAAATGGGAATCCTTTACATTGTCCGACCGCAACCGACTGCAAGTGCTGGTCCCGCCTAAATTCGGTAACGGGCACCTCGTTTTGAGTGCTATGACCATCTTCCATTACAAGCAGACAAGCTACTACAACCGCGCCGGGCAGTTTACCCTTCAGTGGAACGACCCGGCTCTCAACGTTTGGTGGCCTATCGCCAACCCGATAGTTTCCAGAAGAGATGGAGGCAAAGAGGGTGTTTAAGAATGCCAGGGTACTGATTGCAGGCGGCACGGGCTTCGTCGGCGCCAATCTCATTCTAAGGCTTCTTTCACTTGGAGCGAATGTCCGGGCCACCCTTCACAGAAAGGCGCCCGTCATCAACAGACCGGGCATTGAATACGTTAAGATTGATTTGACCAATATGGAGGACTGCCGCCGGGCGGTGGACGGCATGGACTACGTATTCATGTGCGCCGCTAATACATCGGGGGCTGCGGTCATAGCTTCCACTCCGCTGGTCCACGTTACGCCGAATATCATCATGAACGCGCAGATCCTTGAGGCCTCATATTTTGCCAAAGTCAAAAAGTTCATCTGGTTGAGCAGCAACGCCGCTTACCCGCCCACCGGCGACCGTCCGGTCAAAGAGGATGAGATGTTTAACGGCGACCCCTATTCGACCTACTTTGGGGTAGGCTGGATGAAGAGGTACACGGAGATACTTTGCCGCATGTATTCCCAGAAATTGAAGAATCCCATGCCCACCGTTGTGCTGAGACCCTCCAATATTTACGGGCCGTACGACGATTTCGACTTTGCCACCTCGCATGTTATGGCGGCGACCATCAGGAAAGTCGTCGAAAGACACGACCCGATCGAGGTCTGGGGCGATGGCAACGATGTCCGGGACCTGATCTACATTGACGACATGGTGGACGCCATCTTGCTGGCCGCGGAGAAACTGGAGTCTTTTGAGCCCCTGAACATAGCCCTCGGCAAGGGGTACAACCTGAAGCAGGTTCTGCAAATGACTCTCGAAATAGACGGCTATTCTTCCGCGCGCGTCACCTATGATCCGTCGAAGCCCTCCATGATCCCCATCAGGCTCCTGGACACCAGCAGAGCGCAAACCGTCCTGGGGTTCAAGCCGAAGACCAATCTGCAAGAAGGCATCAAGAAAACGATTGAATGGTACCGGAAGACAACTGATTTGAGACAGGAAGCTAAGAATTGATAATCAGCAGGACTCCGTTTCGCATATCCTTCTTTGGCGGCGGGACGGATTACCCCGTTTGGTATGAAAAGCACGGGGGTGCGGTTCTTGCCACCTCGATAGACAAGTACTGTTACGTGACCTGCCGGTATCTTCCCCCGTTCTTTGATTACAACTATCGAATCAGGTATACGGAACAGGAGTACGTTAAGACCACGGAGGCGATAAACCACCCTTCAGTCAGAGAGTGCCTCCAATTCCTGAAGGTTGAGCGTGGGCTTGAAGTCCAGCACAACGCCGACCTCCCAGCCCGAATAGGCCTGGGATCGAGTTCCAGTTTTACGGTAGGCCTGCTAAATGCGCTCCACGCTCTAACCGGTCAAATGGTGAGCAAGCAACAGCTCGCGTTGGAAGCGATACAGGTGGAACAGGACAGGATCAGGGAGAACGTCGGGTCTCAAGACCAGACGATCGCGGCCTTCGGCGGTTTCAACCGGATTGATTTCGATGGTATACGCAAGATACAGGTTACTCCGGTCACCGTGGGCGAAGAAAGGCTCAAAGTACTTCACGCGCACCTGATGTTGTTCTTCACCGGTTTCACCAGGACAGCATCGGAAATTGCAGCAGACCAGGTGGAAAACACACCGAAGAAGACGAAAGAACTGGGAAGGTTGCACGAAATGGTGAAAGAAGCGACCGGCGTCCTCGGCAGTAAAGACGGCGGGTTGGACCAGTTCGGGAAACTGCTTCACGAAGGTTGGATGATCAAGCGAACTCTGACCACCAGGATTACGACTCCCTACATCGATGACGCCTATGAAGCAGCCATGAACGCAGGGGCTATCGGCGGCAAGCTCCTGGGTGCCGGAGGAGGAGGCTGCATTCTGCTTTTTGTGCCTCCCGAGCGGCAGGCGCGGGTCCGAGAGGAATTGAAGAGGCTTCTATATATACCGTTTCGATTTGAGAACCTGGGAAGCCAAATCATTTATTATGCCCCTCAATCCGATTTTTGATGAGTCAGCCAGCAACATGCACCTCTGACCAAAGATAACAATGAACAAAATCATGTCCAGGGAATTGAAAGAGAGCGCCAAAACCATCGAGGCGCTTTCAGCCGCTTCGGAGTCCATCGCTGAGGCTGCCAGAACCGTCATCGCTGCCTACAAAAGGGGCAAGAAGGTCCTCTTGATAGGGAATGGCGGAAGTGCGGCCGACGCCCAGCATATCGCCGCGGAACTGGCAGGACGTTTCAAATTCGATAGGCCGGGCTTACCGGCGATAGCCCTCACTACAGACACCTCGGTGTTGACTGCCTTGGCCAATGATTACGGATATGAGAACGTCTTCAGCCGCCAGGTTGAAGCCTTGGGTTCTGAAAAAGACGTCCTCATAGCCATCACCACCAGCGGCGCATCGCCGAACATCATCAAAGCGGTCAAGGCGGCGCGAGCCAAAGGCGTTACGGTCATCTCGATGACCGGCGCCAGGTCAGACCACAGCGAGTTGACCGGCATGTCTCAGGTGACCATCGAAGTCCCGTCAGGCAATACCCCGCGAATCCAGGAGGGGCATACTACCATTGGTCACATTATCTGTCTTCTGGTTGAAGAGAATCTGTTTGGCCAACCGAGCAATGTTTCTCGATAGGGATCGGGGGGATACTCAGGAGCCATCACGTTACGCACATGAACCAAGTCAACTCGAATTGATACCGAAATCGACTATTGCTGGCACATTGCCGATTATCTGTACAGAGATGTAAAACGTATCTTTACTATATCCAAATGACTGGGAAATAATGTCATGATAAGAATGAACTATACTCGATTTGCCGTCAAGCTGGCCAGGTGGCTTCCTCCGGCAATACTAGATATGGCGGTTAAGAAGAGTCGCCTTAACCTGGCAGGCGACCGGGACATCGAATGGTCGTGGGTAGCATCGCAAATTCCTCAAGTACCAGGGGAGGCATTGGACTTTGGTGCAGGAGTTGGTTTCCTGGGGCTTATCGCCGCCCAGCGGGGGTTCAGTGTAACGGCCATAGACCTCGGTCCGGCGCAATGGTTTTATACGCACCCAGGGCTGCGTTTTGTTTGCGGGGACATCTTGAAGACATCGTTGCCGCCAAAGCACTTCGACCTGGTTATTAATTGCTCGACAGTGGAGCATGTCGGCTTAGCCGGGCGGTATGGGGTGACAGAGGATAATCGCGATGGAGACCTGGCTGCCATGGGTCGCCTGAGGGATTTGATGAAACCCGGCGGAACAATGCTGCTCACCGTCCCGGTGGGGCAGGATGCTGTCTTCGCCCCTTTACACCGGGTATACGGAACACATAGACTACCGATGTTACTTGAAGGCTTCCTGTTGGAGAAAGAGGTCTTCTGGGTTAAAGACAGTCAGAACCGGTGGGTGATGGCTGCCAAAGACACCGCCCTGGAAACCAAAGCTTCGGCGGGCTCCTGGAACCCGTCCCGAAATGTCTATGGGCTGGGGTGCTTTGTCCTCAGGCGAGGGTGTCCCGAGCCGCAGTGCTGACACTTTTTGCCCTCCCCAAGGCATTTCGCGGGACTATAGGGGTCATCCAATCGAATGCGATTCGCAGTTGGCTTATTCTGGGTTCCGAATGCGAGGTAATACTCCTCGGCGATGACGAGGGCACGGCACAAATCTGCTCCGAACTTGGAATACGCCACATCCCGAACGTGGAGCGCAACGAGTACGGCACTCCCTTGGTGAGTTCGATATTTGAAATCGGGCAGCATGCCGCCATGCACCAGATCGTTTGCTATCTCAATGCGGACATCATTCTCCTGGACGATTTTTTGCCTGCTATTCGCCAGGTGCAGAGACATCGTTTCTTGCTTACCGGGCAACGCTGGGACCTTGAGATCAAGGAGCCTGTCAACTTTGACCGGCCTGACTGGGCGGCACGCCTCCGTACCTCCGCTATCCAACACGGTCAGCTTCATCCGCCGTCGGGATTTGACTACTTTGTCTTTCCCGTTGGCCTATTTCAAAACGTTCCCCCGCTGGCTATCGGACGGGGCGGCTGGGATAACTGGCTGCTGTACCGGGCACGGGCTATGAAGGCGCCGGTCATAGATGCCACACAAATGATTACCGCCATTCACCAGAACCACGATTACTCACATCACCCCCAGGGGACAGTGGGCGTTTGGCAGGGACCGGAAAGAGACCGGAACGTTAAGCTCATGGGCGGGACAGACAATGGATTTAGTCTGGAGTATGCTACGTTGCTTCTTACGCCCAAAGGACTGCATATGGCTTCGACACCCTTGCACCTCTATTTCCGAATGCGGGCAGTTCCAGCACTCCATCCTCGCCTGCACTTCCTGCTGCGTCCGTTCCGCCTGTTCGAAAAACTCGTCATGACTGCCCGAAGGGTACTTAAACGACATCGAAAGCCGGCAGACGCACATCGGTGACGCTCCCGCACCTTTCAAGTATTGACACATGTAAACCTCGGAGGCTAAAATGATCCACATGTCTGACCATATAGCAAAGGAACTCGAGAACAAGATACTATCAAGGAAAGCTGTCGTCGGCATTGTCGGCCTTGGCTATGTAGGGCTTCCGCTGGTGGTGTCTTTCGCCGAAGCCGGTTTCAAAGTCCTCGGTTTCGACGTGGACGCGGGAAAGGTAAAGGCCATCGGGTTGGGGAAGTCCCATATCGGCGACGTCAGCGAGGAACGGCTGTCGGCGGTGGTGAAATCTAATCACGTGGAATCCACCGATGACCTGGGACGGCTGGGCGAGCCTGACGTCATCTGCATTTGCGTGCCGACTCCTCTGACCAAAACAAAGGAGCCGGACTTGTCCTACGTCGTCGACGGATCCGGGAGGATCGCCAAAACACTGCGCAAGGGTCAATTGGTAGTATTGGAAAGCACCACTTACCCCGGAACCACGCGCCAGGTGATCCAGACGATGCTGGAGAAGTCAGGGCTGGCCTGCGGCAAAGACTTCTTCCTCGCCTATTCCCCGGAAAGAGTTGACCCCGGTAGCCGGACTTTCAGACTCAACAATACGCCGAAGATTGTCGGAGGAGCTAACGCCGCTTCGGCCAGGTTGGTCAATATCTTCTACGGTCTGGTTGTGGCAAAGACGGTGCCGGTATCTTCGCCCGAAGCGGCCGAAATGGCCAAGGTATTTGAGAATGTATTCCGCAGCGTCAACATTGCACTGGTGAATGAGATGGCGCTGCTTTGTGAGAAAATGGGGATCAGCGTCTGGGAGGTGCTGGCGGCTGCCGCCACCAAGCCTTTTGGCTTCATGTCTTTCCTTCCCGGGCCCGGGATCGGCGGACACTGCATTCCGCTGGACCCATACTACCTGGCCAACAAAGCGCGTGAGTATGATTTTCACACCAGGTTTATCGAGTTGGCGGCAGAAATCAACGAGCAGATGCCTTATCACGTGATAGACCGAATAATGGAAGGTCTGGACAGCAGGGGAAAAACGCTCACCGGGGCGAAGGTTGTCGTGCTCGGGGTCACTTACAAAAAGGACGTCGCAGACACCAGAGAATCGCCGGCTTTGAGGGTCATCGAGTTACTGATCAAGAAAGGCGCCAGGGTATCCTACAACGATCCCTATATTCCCCGGATAACCGTTTCAGGGTCCGAACTGCGTTCGGTGACGCTAACGAAGAAGACACTGGCCGCCGCGGATTGCGCTCTCATCGCAACTGACCACAGCAGCTATGACATCGAGCAGATTGTGCGATGGGCCGGGTTTGTGTTCGACACGCGCGGGGCCACACGGGCTCTGACCGCTGCCAACGTTAAGAGGCTTGGCGAGTAGCCCACAGATTGTTCCTCAGCCGCCCAGGCAATCACTTTTTCGCCCAAACACGATTTCAAACCAGCCAAATAGGTTGAATGGTTTCAAGAATCGTATTCCTTCCTCGTGATTCGAAATGAACGTGGGGGACCAGCCCCGTAATTCCGGGTCTTATCGTGTTACAGATGTTCATCAAAAGCCCTGAAGATTGAAATAATTGGGCTCCAGCGTAATAGCCCTCCGGAGGGCGTTATGACGCTGACGAATTCCTTAAGATACTTTGTCTCTTCACTTATGGGACCGGCAAATGCAATTCTCCTCTCAGTCGCCGTTATCTGTATATGTCCGAGGCGCCATTACTGTAGATCTTATTTCTCAATTGAGCAATGTTAGGGTTCCTTGCCACAATATGGTCAATGTTGGTATCAACGTTTCTGAGATATATGAAGCCGTCCGGTTCCTGGCCTTTTCCACGTGCCACAGCATATTCATATTCCTCGCGGATTTGCTGTCGGGGCAGAATGGTCTGGCTCAAGAGCATACGTGGTCCGGGCCAGGCGCCGGTGAAGATATATGATCCATCTCTTACATAGGTACCGAGCCATTTTGCCCCGTCGCTATCACGTTCATGGAGGTACCAGCGGTTGAACTCTGGCCCAGACGAATTGAGCACCGGCGAAGCCGGTATCCCAAAGGCCTGATACGTTGAGCCGGAGGTGGACAAAAACAGGGCAATCACCAATGGCGCTAGGAGCCAGATGTGTCTGACTCTCATCCAACCGGCCAACACGATGCCCCCTATGATAAGGAAGGTCCCCAAGACAGGCAGCGCGATGAAACTCGTCCTTTCGAGATCGTATGCGTTCGAGACGTATGGCAACGCCACAGCGGCCACGAGCACCGCACCGGATGCCAAGGCAATCCCGTAGAAATCTTTATCGAACTTGCAGCGAAGAAACCATTCTTTCGTGCGACCCGACCTGCCCCAGGCAACCATGGAGCCGTGCTTAACTGTGGTCACAAGGACTCCCAACGCTATCAAGGCGATGGAACTCCATGACAGGACGACCCTTATGCGTTGGGGAATCGTGACTACATTGACACCGACGGCGGCAGAGACCGTGGCTGACTTGGTCTCCAGCAGAAACGCTTGGTGAAAACCGGTAGCCATATGTAGAATATTGACTGCAGAATCGAAGGCTATAGACGTCACTTGCCCATACCAGAAGAAGAGCAATACCATGACCAGCGCCCCGGTCTCCCCTGTTATTCCTCGTGGGACTTCGGCCTCTGGTTCCACTAGGGGACGGGAAGAATCGGGACGGCTGCTTGCCCCATCCCCTCCTGGAAATCCAACTGCTTTCCGCATATAGGTTGGCAGAGCGATAACTATCCAAGCGAGAAGAACAAGGAAAAAGAAGATGTAGGCGCTCGCGTAATGTGAGGCGACAATGCCGACGCAGAACAGCATAAATAGTATCCGCTTGCATAAGTAGGTGAGGTCGTCATGGAATAACACCATTACTGCCAGCGCAAAGAATAAGATGGCCATACTGGTCCGACCATGGGAATCGAGGAAGGTCTTTTGTGAAATGAAAAGGAACGAGGCCAGAAAGGCGTAAAAGCCGCCTACGTACCTCCTGGAGATAATGCAAACGACCACCGACGAAACGGAAAACAAGAGTGTAATGAGGACCATGTAAAGTTGCTCAGGGTTAGTGTTCAGGAATATCTGATAGACCGACGGCAGTATGGAAACAGTGAGAGATGTGTCCAGGAGATCGTTGCCTGGGAGCCACTGGCCGGTGGCTAAGGTATTGACAAAGACGCGGTACTCATCGTGAATGTCCGACCCGTAGAGGTGATTTGACCTCGAAGCTATAGCCATCAAGAACGAAATCCCCATCATGAAGATGATCCAGGGGTAAATCCGGTCGGGAATCTTTTTGTGCCACAGCGCGAGCCCGGCCACATAGGCAGGCGCGATCAGAAACAGCACTAGCAACATAACATTGTTGTCCGCAACCTTCATGAAGTGGGTTCCCATGAAGCTGAGGGCCGGAAGCAACGTAGGAATGATCAGGAACCCTTTCTCCACTTTGCTCAGACGGATGTGCGGCACCGTGAGTATCTTCCCGCGGTTCCTCATGTATGCGAGAACAGCCAATCCCGCAACCATGCAGCCAAACGAAGCGACTGTTGGGAGGATTGAGAGGGGTCTGCTGATGCCGAGAGCTGCGCCACCTGCGCTTACCCCGGTTCCAAAGAGAATGACGAAGGCCGCGCTGATGCCCACCGAGAGCACGAGCCCGGTTGCAGCGTCCGTGCGTATTCGCAGATTGTAGACCACAAGCAGCCCGGGTACCACGGCGAGGAAAAGGATTCCAAGAAGTTGCCGCAGGAACGGCAAATCAAGGGCGATAGAAAGAATTGTCGCTGCCAGGAAACCCAGGAGAACCACGAAGGCGGTCCTCGCGGGGAAAACGAGGTTCCGAATCTTACGGACTCCCCTGCAACAACCGCTGGAATCGGCACACCTCGACGACGAGTCTGCACCCGAGCCTTGCGCCCTTATCATTGAGAATAGCTTTCTCTGCTAACACTAGATTACCTTGAGTTCTTTCACTACTTCAAAAGCTTCCGCATACTTCACGTTGATCTGGAAGCCCATGAATGTAGCTCTGGCTCTTATCCCTTCGATCCACTTTTCGCTAAAAGTTTTCACCTGGGACTTATGCGCCAAAACGCTCTGTATTTTCAGTTCAATTGTACTTGAAATGTCGACGAACGCTTGTGCTCTAAATCCATAAGGGACTAATCCTGAAGGAAGCGCCTGCTCATACATATACACCGAGCAGTTGTTTTTCCTTGAGGCAGCAATTGTGGCCTGCGAGACAGCAACGTGGTCCTGGTGAGAGTCATGTATCCAACAGGTATATATGACATCCGGCGGGAAATCCTTAATAACCTTATCAAACACTTCAACTAATTTGCGGTTGAACACCAACTCATAAGGATTCAGGTCCAGCAGGGACAGAGTGGCGCCGAGGATTTTGGCTGCCTTCTTTGACTCGGCTATCCGCGCCTGTTTCTGGTTCGGAACCGTAGCCAAAGCTATCCGCACGTTGTGCCCCTTTTGTGTGTACTTAGCGATCGTTCCGCCAATCAGGACTTCCGCGTCATCAGGATGCGGACTGAATATCAGAACATTCATGCTTGACCTCTCTAA
>ORJL011571334.1_pt1 | contig 26304 bp, 9 predicted proteins | sample 1779941 | NCBI WGS metagenome assembly ORJL01 (sample SAMEA104232317, study PRJEB22302) | groundwater metagenome | biome: forest; feature: aquifer; material: groundwater | place: USA | collected 2011-08-07 | depth 5.8 m
CGTCCTCACAGAACCACGAAATCAATTTGGATTGAGCACTCTGCGAGGACGCAGAGTGGAGCCGGGATAGTTTTTGGAACCACCCTTAATAACATGACATCGGTATGATAGAAAAGGTAAGAAATCTATTTAAAGGAATCAAAGGAATTTTTAAAAAATCTTTTGATTATTTTCTTTTTGCTATGGATGGTAACGGATTTATTGTAAGTCTTCAATAAAAAAAATGACACCTCTGCCTGCTGAAGCGACTCCTTGATGTACTTGTTGATGGCAATTAGGACATGTGTATTGAGCAATGCCTTTCTGATGATGAACATGATCGGGAATAGCATTGTTTTTTTTGTGTCGTTTGGGGAGATAGTATAATACTATCAATACGCTGATAAGGATATATGCCGTAGCAATGATGCTGAATACAAATTGATGATTGTGCTGTTCCATGATAGTCTTTCGTTGCATTCTATTTTTGGTGGTATTACAATTGTTCTTTTTTTTGAATTTTGATTATGATGGTTTTCCATACGAGCGATGTTCATCAATCAGCATATCAAGTTTCTTTTTATCTAATGACCGGATAACGCCCATTACTACACCGAGAACTCTAAATGATTCATCGGAATGTTGAACGATGATAGGGTTGTATTTTTTATTTTCAGGTTTTAGAATTACGGAATTATTTTCTTCATAGTATCGCTTAATTGTAGGTTCACCTTCAACAAGAGCAACGACAATTTCACCATTTCGCGGAGACTTTTTGGGGTCAACAAAAACAAGATCTCCTGTTATAAGAAGAGCATCTTTCATGCTATCGCCTTTTACATATACACCAAATACATCGTTCGATGCCGAGATATAATTTCTCACCTCAAAATTTTCCAACACATTTTCCTGAGACAAGAACGGATGACCGGCAGGCGCACTTCCATAAATTGGGATGCCTGCGGGTCTAAGATTGAGGAGTTCTATTCCCCTTGAGATATTAGGGATGTACCTCAATACTTTCTTATTCTGCATGAGCAACAGATGTGACCGAACAGCATTTGGTTGAATAGACAATTGAGTAGCGATCTCGGAAAGGGTGGGTGGAAAACCCTTTTGCTCAATATAGTCTTTTATAAAATCAAGAACTTGTTGCTGGCGCGATGTTAAAGTAGTGTTCATTTTAGTAATTTTAGTGTTATTATTAATACTGTAATAATATACAGTATATAAAATTCAGAGTCAAGTATTTTATATACTTGGCGTCAAATTATTTTTATTTTGAATAATGCGGTTTGGTTGACATGTGCATAACGACATATACGAAATACATCGATTTTGATGAAGAATATTCAAAAAATTGACACAAAACTCAAATAATCCTCATCTAACAGACTGTTGACGATAACAGTAGAAAGAAATGGTGAAAGGGAAAGAACCAAGATTTCTATTAAAATGCCCATAATATGAGCAATATGGTGGGAATAATAGATCTTAAAGAAATATTAAATAATTATTAATTTTTTTCTTGACATTTAAAAAAGAATTTTCTAAATTAACGTTAAAGTTATCGTTAAAGTAAATCCCTGTTGTAAAAAATCGAAATAGAAAATGTCTTTGCAGTTGAAAACATCGTTTAAGAAGAGTTCGCTTAACAGAGTCTCCGTGTTCCGGAAACTGAGAGGACAACAATGTTGCACTCGAATTTAATAGTTACCCTGAAGAAGGGTTCCTATCTCAAGCATGTTAACTCAATTATACCTACTGATAACTTTTGCGTTATGAAGCAGCAGATAGTAGTAATTACTGTTCCTCAGGCGTAGTCATGAAACGAAGTTGCATTCATACAAAGCATTTAATAGTTTCTTCGATTTTTCCGAAATCGATTTACCATACCCCTCTTTTCCTCTCCGTTCAATCGCTTCACTCCTCACACATTTAAACTATTGATGAGCATGTTTATGAGACTACCCAACCCATACAAAGAAATCCACCTCAACGCTTTTCGTTCCGGTAGTTTTGTATTAGCTCTCATGTTTTTATGTTCAATACTTGTTTCGAGTATACTTTGTTCACCGATACAATCATCTACTCATTCAGGTAGCGATTCGACAATTGATCCCATTGCACCTATATCGGTTCCTTTTGATATGCCGCAATTGCAACGTCCTGTATTTCCACCCCGAACTTATAGTATTGTAGAAGCAGGAGCGATTGAAGGCGGTACAGTAAAATGTACACAAGCAATATTAAGCACAATTGAGAAAGCCGCGAAAGCAGGTGGCGGCACGGTTCTCATTCCAAAAGGAAGATGGTTAACCGGAGCGATCCGACTTGACAATAATATTAACCTTCGTCTTGAGAAAGACGCTGTGCTGTTATTCAGCCAAGATACAAGTGATTACCTTCCTGTAGTTTTTTCTCGCCATGAAGATGTAGAATGTTATAAATACTCAGCATTTATTTATGCAGAGGGGAAAGAAAATATTGCCATCACCGGTGAGGGAACACTTGATGGACAAGGAAAACCATGGTGGATATACAAAACCGATAAAAAAGAAGAAGTTTTGTATGCACTTGGTAATAAAAATATTCCTGTGAATGAAAGAATTTTTGACGGAAAAAATGGTCAACGGTTACGACCTGCTTTTTTTCAACCGATGAATTGTAAAAATATTCTTGTTGAGGGTGTTACCTTCAAATATGGCGCATTTTGGACTATTACACCGACATATTGTGAGAATATCATTGTCCGAAAGATCCGTATTGAAACAGAAGGGGAGTATGGACACACACCAAATGGCGATGGTGTTGATCCATCTTCTTCGCGCAATGTGTTAATTGAAGATTGCATTTTTGATACAGGCGATGATTGTATAGCAATTAAAGCGGGAAGAGATAACGATGGGCTTCGTGTGAATAGACCGACAGAAAATATCGTTGTCAGAAATTGTATCGGATTACGCGGTCATGGTGGCATTGTCATAGGCAGTGAAACCTCGGGGAGTATACGAAACATTTATGCAGAGAATTGTCAATTTAACGGTACCGATAGGATCATCAGATTGAAAACGGCGCGCGGGCGCGGTGGTGTACTTGAGAATATGTGGTTTAAAAATATGTCCGGTGATAATATTCAACTTGAAGCAATTCACTTGAATATGTTGTACACAGGAAAACGATTGCCTGAGCAACCGGTATCGGCAACAACGCCAAGATTACGAAACATTCATTTCGACGGCATTACCTGCACATCGGGAAAAAGTTATGCAATTGAAATTCTCGGTTTACCGGAAATGCTTGTAGAAAATATATCCTTTAATAATATTGTTGCTACGAGCGAAAAGGGTGTCAATATTTCTGATGCAAAGGATATTCAAATTATGAATTCCTCGTTTACTCCGGCAACGTACCCCGTCATGAAGATTACCGATGGGAGAGAAATCTTAATCAGTTCGTTACAGATACCTACCGGCGCTGAAACATTTTTAAAAGTTGAGGGCGCCGCATCGAAAAACATTAAGATTTCTAAGTCGAATATTTCAGACAAAGACAAAGCAATATCATTAGGCGAGCAAGTATCGCCACAAGCAGTAAAGGTTGAATAACAACGAATTTTTTTAATAACCCCGACAAGTATCCACGCTAACTTGTCAACAATAAACTTAAGCATGGAGATACCTATGAAACGTTATTTACAATTATTTATTATTACATGTTGCTTCATTCTTTCCGTATCACAATTGATAGCGGCAGATATCTATTCTGCCGGATTTGCGGGCACACCTATAAAAGGCAGTTGGAGCCAAACTACAACCTGGGATGGTGGAAATGTTCCCGGTCCCGGTGATAACGTTTATATTATTGGGACTGATAGCGTCATTCTTGATGTTGCTGAACTGAGTATTAATGATTTAACCATTGGCGGAGATGAATCTTATAGTACGTTGACGTTTTCGAGCACTGTTGCAGTAAAACTCACCGTGGAGGGCAATATCTTGATAAACCCCAATGGATCGTTTCGGAATACAGGTTCAACATTGGCAACCGATCCGATAATTGATACAATATTTATTTATGGCGATTTTATTAATAATGGCGCAGTTCTTGCGTTTCGTGCCGGTACTGCCCCGAGAAACGCGGTAACTCAAGTTGTTTTTGTGGGAACTAATGATAGTCATGTGAAATCAACGGGTCCGTTTAGTGCAACGAGTAACAGATTCAACGGTATGACGATAAATAAATCAGGGACAGCAAGAGTGATTTTAGATTCAGACATTTTTCTTGAAAGCGGCAGTAGTTCCTATCCGGCCTCTCAACCATATTTTGATTTAAAACACGGTCTTGTTGAAACGGGGAATTATGCTATCGTCTCTCGCAATACATCGGGAGGAACTTCCGCCGCAGTAGTAATAGGCGGTTCGAAAGATAGTTATATACTCGGTTGGATGGGTAGGGGAATGTCTTCAACATCTGTAGCAACGAGAGATTTTTATATTGGCGATGCAGATGGTTATCGACCAATAAAAGTACGTAATGCTACGGGTGGTTCTGCAACGGGTCACAATTTGAGAGTACGTTTAATTCTAGGTACACCGACAATAACAAGCATAAGTTCAGATATAGATAAGGTATCAACGGTTCGATACTATGAGTTAAAGTACGATCAGTCTCCAACAGATGCAAGTACGTCACCAAGCATGAGTTTTGATAGATTCTTCCCCAGTTACGGTGAGCAGGATGGTGTACAAGCAGGAAATAGTAACCTTCGTGTTGCCTATACAATGGATAGTACATTCAATTGGAAAGGGATGGAACAAATAGCCAAACAGGATACGACAGAATTTACAGAACCTGCCGCCTATTGGAATGCCGATTCACTTCCTGCCGGATCATGGGTAACCCTTGCTCATATGAAGAGTGCATACGTGGCTATTGCTCGCGCAACAGGGACTACGGAAAATACATTAAATTATACTCCAGTTGCAGTGAATGAAGAAGATGGAGTTCCTGCAACATTTTCGTTGAAGCAAAATTATCCCAACCCGTTCAATCCGACAACAACAATAGAATATTTTGTGCCTGTACGGAGCGCTGTTGTGCTTGAAGTGTTTAATGTATTAGGCCAAATGGTCGAAAGATTGGTTGATGCAGAGTTATCCGCAGGAACGTATACGATGGAATACAATGCTTCAGCCTTGAGCTCAGGTGTTTATTATTATCGTCTGAGTACGCCAACGATGACATTAACAAATACAATGCTTCTTGCGAAATAATGTAATTCAGGAAGAAGTTCGTGGTAACAATTCTCAATATTATCAAGAAACAGTTGCATTCTCATGCACAGAGCATGAGTATTGGCAATTTGTTCACTCATATCCAGCAACAGGTATTAGATATTATTGAAAAACAAACAATTTCAACATTCACAATGAAGGCAACGATACAGATTTTTATCGTTGCCTTTTTGTTTTTACCCCAGATATCATTTTCTCAGGCTCTTGCATTTCCGGGAGCAGAGGGATTTGGCAGATATACAACAGGCGGGCGCGGTGGCAGAGTGATTGAAGTAACCAATCTGAATGATGCAGGAACAGGAAGTTTGCGCGCCGCTATCATAGCAAGCGGGCCACGCATTGTTGTTTTTCGTGTTTCCGGCACTATTAAACTTCTCTCCACATTACGTATTTCGAATGGAAATATCACGATAGCAGGACAAACTGCACCCGGCGATGGCATTTGTCTTCGAGATAGAACATTTAGAGTAGAAGCCAGCAATGTCATTATCCGTTATATTCGATCACGGTTAGGCGACTCTTCGAAAGTCGAAGATGATGCCTTTTCAGGGAACGGTGGCGGAGTTAATATTTATAGGAATATTATTATCGATCATTGTTCTATGAGCTGGGCTGTTGATGAATGTTCAAGTTTTTATGATAATGCCATGTTTACGATGCAGTGGTGTTTCATTACAGAAAGTTTTTATCATTCAGTACATTCCAAAGGGAATCATGGATATGGTGGAATTTGGGGCGGATGGAATGCTTCATTTCACCATAATTTACTAGCACACAATACGAGTCGCAATCCAAGATTCAATGGTAGCAGATACACATTCCAACCGGATAGCGAACGAGTAGATTTTAGAAATAATGTCATCTATAATTGGGGCTTTAATAGCGTGTATGGCGGAGAAGCCGGAAACCAAAATATGGTTGCAAATTATTATAAGTATGGTCCCGGGACGAATTCGGGTAGTGTTCGATATAGAATAGTATCGCCGGATGATTCAGTGGGTCACTGGTATATTGCCGATAATTATACGTATGGGAATGCAACGGTAACTGCAGATAACTGGAACGGTGGAGTACAAGGTACCTGGGCAACAGCACAAAAGAACAGAAAATTAACTGAACCCATTCCATTTGATTCAGTAACAACGAATACAGCCGAAGAAGCGTACGAATTGGTATTAGCAAACGGTGGGGCAAATCTTCCGAAACGCGATACGGTAGATGCACGAATTGTGAATGATGTTCGAACGGGGACTGCCGCGCTTGGAGGTGTTTGGGGTGCGCATAAAGGTATTCTTGACTCCATGACACAAGTAGGAGGTTGGCCTGTCTTAAATTCAACGGAAGCCCCTCTTGATACCGACCATGACGGAATGCCGGATGATTGGGAGATTTACAAGGGATTAAATCCGGCGGATTCAACCGATGGTAATGATATTACAGGCGACGGATATTCCAATGTAGAGCATTATCTCAATAGTATTGTATCACAATTTCCGGATGAGGTAAACCCTTCGATAGAAATACCGACGAGTGTAAATCTTACGCAAAATTATCCTAATCCGTTTAATCCAAGTACGAACATTGAATTTTCACTTCCTTCAGCAACCCATGTTACCCTTGATGTCTTTAATTTGCTCGGCGAAAAGGTTGCACGATTAGTTGATGGTACTCTGGAAGCCGGTATGCATCATGCTCAGTTTGACGGAGCTAATACCGGTTCGGGAATTTATGTAATCAACTTACACGCTGATGGCGTTTCACAAACCCGGAAAATGATTCTTCTTAAGTAAAGGCATGCAATGAAGATGCAAAATAACATGAAAAGAATATTTGAAAACGTAAACCACATCAATTGCAACACACGATTGTTGAGAATACTCTTCGTTTTGTTGCTTATCGTTGTTTCGATACAGATGACACAATCGCAAACGAAGAGCAGGATAGTTGGGGTAATTCATGATTCAAAATCGGGTGAGGAATTAATCGGAGTAAATATACAATTAATAGATACACACCTTGGAGCAATAACAGATGCCAACGGGAAGTATTTTATTATCGCTGTTCCCGTCGGTACATACCGATTACAAGCATCGCTTTTGGGATATGTAAAGAAGATTGTTACCAACGTTGTGGTCTCAGCAGATCGAGTTACAACGGTTGATATTCAGTTGGAACAGAGCGCGATTGAAGTCGCACCTGTGATTATTAATGCCCAGCGTGATGAATTACACAAAGAAGTATCCAGCACACAGTTGGTCACTACGGCGGCACAAATAACAGAGGAAGCGGGTATTCGCGAGATAAATAGTTTTCTTCAGACTCAACCCGGTATCTCTGAAAACAATAACGGGTATCTTTCTATTCGCGGTGGTTCAGCAGACCAAACAGGAACGATGGTGAACGGGTTGAGTTATAACAATGCGGCAAATGGTAATGCAGAAACAAGTATTCCTTTAAGTGCAATTGATCAGGTTTCAGTTCTTTCCGGCGGTTTTACTGCGGAATATGGGAATTTCCGTTCAGGGTTAATTAACGTTACAACAAAATCGGGGGGGGCAGATGCATATCATGGAACATTAAGTATTTCGGGTACGGGAGAACATGGCAAACGATTCGGCTCTGATTTAAATGATCCGAAAGCGCCATTACTTGCTCCCTATCTTGATGCAGATGTTGCGTTTGTAGGAACTGCAGCCGCCTGGGCAAATGACAGTGTTAAGCGCGGTCAGAGTAACGCGTTTGTAGGATGGAACCAGAAGGCAGAAGATTTTAACGCCGGTAAAACGCCGGATAAGCAGGCAACTCCATTAGATTTATACTTACTCTATTCATGGTTATTTATGGCTATTCCTGATTATGAGGGGTTACAGAGAACCGGAGTGCTGGATCAATATCTTGATACGCCGGAGAAGAGAACATTATTTGAATCTCAGAAACCGCTTTTTGAACAACATGCAAGAAAGGAAACCGGGAAGGATGTTAATATCGATGCAGGATTTGGCGGACCGTTACCATTTCTTTCAGGGGTGAAGGGTTCATTTTATCTTTCTAATATTACGCAACGACAATCTTATGTAATACCTGTTTCCCGTGAGTTCGAAGAAAAATACACTACTCTTCTTACGATAAAAACAGAACCTTTTGAGAAGACAACAGTGACACTCAATGGGATGTGGAAAGTACAGCAAGGGGTTAGTCCGATAAGTCCCGCCTTCGGAGATTTCCCGGATGCGACTCGTAATGGCGGGTTTATGCCGATTGAAAATTATCGTTCGGTGCTAAGAAAATTAGATGGATCGTACACAAAGTATTTGTTTGATCCTCCATTCTTTCCGCTGTTAACACAAGCAACAATATTAGGTGGCATCACTATTAACTATTTGTTAAGCAAATCAACCTATGCAGAATTATCATTAAGCTATCTAAATATTCAAGATAACAGTCCTTCGAAAGGGGATAATCGCGACACATCAAAAGTTATCACAACCTTTGGGCCATTTACAGTCGATGACATGCCGTATGGTAGGTGGCAGTTTGCCGGAGCACATAGAATCGGCGGAGTAAATTACAGTTACGATGATCCTGCGATTGTTGGAGATTTCCGGTGGAGAGGAAAAGAAGGAGATTTGTATGATAATGCAAGTTCCGAGCAGTGGCGGGCAAAATTTGATATCGCTTCACAATTGGATGAAGTACATTATGCAAAAGCAGGTTTCGAGTTTATCAGTTATAATTTGAAAAATAATATTTGGGAACGATGGAATACAACAAGCCCTCAGAAAAATTTTGAATTCAATTATCATCGTACACCAAGCCAGACAGGCATTTACCTGCAAGATCAACTTACCTATAGCGATATGCTTGCAAATTTTGGTGTGAGATTAGATTACTATTTTGGAGGCGGTGGAAGATGGCCTACAGGTGATCCGTTCTCCTATGATGGATTTACATGGACAGATTTTGATTCTACTTTTATTACACAGTTACAAAATGGTGTATCGCCGATTTGGAATTTCTGGGAAAAATATGATTCAGCCCATCCGGGATTTCTTCAACCGATAAAGAATTATCTCACATTCAGTCCGCGTATCGGAATTTCATTCCCTGTCACTGAAAATTCAAAATTATTTTTCAATTACGGACATTTCAGATCAAGTCCCCCTTATTATAGTATGTACCTGTTACGATACCGTTACGATATAACAACGGGGCAAAATAAGGGTTTGTATGATATGTCGAATCCTAATCTTGAACCGCCAAGAACGATTTCATACGAGTTAGGCACAGGGTATAATTTTTATGGTCCGTATTTGCTAAATATTTCCGGGTACTATAAAGATGTAACGGGAGAAAATGGTACAGTCGATTATATCGGAAATGGATTGACATACAGTTCATGGGCATCAAATGTCAGCAAAGATATTCAAGGATTAGAAATTGCCTTACGGAAACAAGATAACGATTGGATAACAGGTGCACTGAATTTTACATATAGCCTTACAAAAGTTGATACAACGGGATACAGAGTAATTTCAGAAACTAATGCAACGGATGTTGAAGATCAGATGTTTTCCGGATCGCAAACAAGTTCAACGCCACAACCTTCAGTGAATATGACATTGTCATTCCGGATGCCTCAAGATCAAGGAGGTGGATGGAAAGATAACATACTTGGCGGATGGGTGACGACGTTATACGGCGAGTGGACATCAGGTCAGTATACAACATTTGATCCTACGGATAGAGTACCAAGGATACGGAATAACATCCATTGGCCAGATTATTGGATGGTTAATCTGAAATTGAATAAATCCTTCTCGATTGCGGGTGGGAAGGCAACATTTTACTTAGATATAAATAACCTATTCAATTTTAAAGTAAACCTTATGGGAAGAGGTTATGCATTCGACCGAGCAACCTCTGATTTGGATGATTATTTAGCATCTCTTCATCTACCAATGTATGATGCTCCCGAATATGCGGCGCTTCGCGCAATCCCGACAAATGCCGGAAAATATATCCCCGGAGATGACAACCCCGGAGATTTACGTTCTTCAGATAAACCGTATATCAATGATCCCAATTATCCGTATTTCGAATTCGGGAAGCCGCGAGAAATTTGGGCAGGTATTAAGTTAGAATTTTGATGTTCACAAGGAGCAGAAAATGAATTTTGTTTTACATAGCATGCGAAAAATAGTTTATACTTTTGTACTTCTTGCTGTTTCATTGTTACAAAGCAATAGTATAGCGCAAACTCCCGAATCCGAATTAAGTACAATTCGACTTGGTCAGTTTTGGGTTGGTGTGACTGCGAATGGCGCAAAGGGTACGTTTACCTATGGCACGAGCTTTTTTCCTAATGACTATAATGTCATGGCTGACCGCGGCACCGGAGCTGATGCATATGGAGGTATGGGATTAATATTCACGGCTACAGACTGGCGGCGTTCTCCCGATACAACACTTTACAGGGTTGCCATTTATGGACCGACAAATACTTTTATGCCAACAGGAAGAGTTGTTGTTCCTCTTAAAAGTTATTCACGATATCAATACCCACAATTAACAGTGGATTATGCTCCGTTTAACTTTGTCTATCCCGGTCAGATTGATCCTACACAATTAACAGGGGGTACGTATGACCAACTTGTTGAGGTAACAAGCCAGCATGTGTTTAATGTGAATGTTCATCGGAAAGTGATCGGTTGGTCTCAATCATTTAATGATAATTACGTGATTGTGGATATGGAACTAAACAATGTCGGAACAGATACATTAAATAATTTTTATGTCAATATGGCTGAAGGAAATAAGTATATGCAGTTTTCTTCAACAAGCCACCCGACCCCTCCTTCAGGTGAATTGCCGACAAGCCTTGCCGCTACATGGATGCACTATTATGGCGGAAAAGTAGGAGACTCGTTGCGTGTGTTTTATGAATACAATGCGAATACATCAACTTCCGGCGATAACATGGGTTCACCCTCCAATTCCCAAGGAGGAAGATTACTCTATTCACAAATGACGTTTTATACAATTCTACATGCATCACGTGAACCCTATTATAATTCTGTAGATGATGTTGATGATTTTGCACAGCCCAAAGTAACATACATCGGTCATGCACTCGCATTTCCTTCACAAGCTCCGCCGGATGATGAGTTCGGGGATAAGAATTTTTATACAATCCGGGGTTCTTACTCAGATGATTTCCCCATGGATACGATTAATTGTATTCCGGGAACCCATCACGGCATCAATAATGATGATATTCATGCGTCAACCTATTCTGCATACAGAGCAGGAACGAGTAGCGCTACGAATGATCAGAAAAAATATGCAAGCTTTGGTCCTTATACATTTTATCCCGGTCAGAAAATTCGCATAGTATATGCAAGCGGTGTTGCAGGTATCAATTTACAGTTAGCAAGAATGGTTGGCGAAAAATGGGTGAATCAGACTCTTGAAGATCCGCCAATGCCCAATCCACCGTCTCCTGCCTGGGATGCTGAGAAGGGATATTTACCTGCTAATTTTGTTTTCCCGACGAATTCGGAAAATGACCACCGAAAAGCCCGTTGGATTAGTTTAGGTATTGATTCTGTGTTCCGGAGTGCGTATCGCGCGAAATGGAATTTTGATCATCAGTATAATATTCCTCCTGCACCTCCTGCACCCACGCATCTTACAATTACAGCGATTGGCGGAGGTATTAGTGTGAAATGGAAAGATGCGGCGGCAGAACTGCTACCAAATTTTGCAGGCTACCGTATTATGAGGAGACTTGGTGTACAGGATACGACAGCCTTTATTTCTGTCTATAATTCCGGTCCCGATGATAAAGCGGAAGAACATGAATTTCTTGATCTGAATGCTACCATAGGAGCACAATATGGTTATTATGTTCAGGCAAAAGAAAAAATAGCAGATGATGATATGAATGCCGATCCGACAACACGAGGAAAAATTATGTTCAGCGGACGTGCTTTGATTCCAACGACGACGAACTCGATGACGATTTCTAAATATCCTCCCCAAGATGACTTGTCAAAAATTGCACTTGTTCCTAATCCGTATAACATCAGTGATCCCAATATTAATAACTATGGTTGGGCAAACAGTAGTCAGAATTACGGTCTTCTCTTTGTCGGACTTCCCGCTGTTGTAACGATACGAATCTATACAGAGAATGGTGATTTGGTATTAGAGCATGTTCATAATGAAATAAGTAAAAGCGGATTATGGAAATGGGATATGGTGTCACGCAATCAAATGATTGTCAGTTCCGGTGTGTATATCGTGTACTTTGAAACTCCGGAAGGTAATTCCTCATACCAGAAATTTGTAGTTGTACGGTAAGGAAAGGAGAAGAAATTATGAAAAATATTAATGTCTTGGTTGTAATAATTTTGGTTATGGTCTTTGGAACCACGGTACATTCTCAAGTGGGAGTGGATAAAGTTGGTCAAACAACAATGAATTTTCAATTAGTGAGCCTCTCTGCCAGAGCAAGCGCCCTTGGTGAAGCGGTCTATGCCTCAAGTACGGGTTCGGAAGCAATATTTTATAACCCGGCAGGATTAGCAGAAATGAAAAAAGAATATGATGCTAATTTCATGTACACATCGTGGATTGCCGATATCGATTATCTCGGCGGGGCAGTGGCATGGAATGCTGAAGATATTGGAGTGTTCGGCGTAAGTGCAATGTGGGTCGATTATGGCTCTATACGCTCTACCCGATTATTATCCGCCTCTACTCAATCGGATGCAATTGCATACGAGGATATGGGAGAGATGAACAACATCGGAGCATATTCGTTTGGTGTTTCTTATGCGCGTTCAATAACTGATAATTTTTTGCTCGGCGGAACGATGCGATACACGGGGCAAAATCTTGGAGAATCAATGTTATCGGGGGGACTCGTTCAAAATAATGCGGCTAAGTTGATTTTTGATATGGGCGTAAAGTATTACACAGGTTTAAAAAGTTTCCGATTTGCTATGGCGTTCAGAAATTTTTCAACACAAATGAAGCGCGAAAAAATTTCGGAACAAATGCCTGTGTTGTTTACGATGGGCGCCGCCTTTGATTTTCTTGATGTACTTTCCCCTGACCATACAGACCAACAAACGCTGACAGTAAGCGCTGATTATCTTCATCCCAATAATTACTCTGAACGAATGAACATCGGGGTTGAGTATATGACAATGGGAATGTTTGTTGCACGTGCGGGGTATCAAACGAATAGGGATTTAGCATCATGGTCTGCCGGATTAGGCTTTATGACAAAAGTGAATGATTACGATGTGCAGTTTAACTATTCATATACACCGATGGAATATTTTAATAGTGTAAACAGATTTTCATTAGGTTTTACGTTCTAAGGTATTGTGAAGCAGTTATTGGTCATAGTAAGCGTTGTCTTAAGTTTGTGGTCGGTATCATGCGGTACAAGTGAACAAGTATTACATGTTTCAAGTCAACAGCCCTGGTCGAAGCAAATTGCAGACTCGTTTATTTTGAATCATCCGGGATATGTAACGTATGATTCGGGTTCACCAAGTAAAAAATGGAATTATGAACAAGGCTTGATGTTAGTTGCGTTTTATAAGTTATGGCAACATACACAAGAAGGGCGGTATTTTGAGTTCATCCAAAAGAATATAGATCAATTCATCGGCGAAACAGGTGAAATAAAAACATATTCGGTAACAGACTATAATAGTGATAATATCGCTCCCGGAAGAGTGTTGTTGGCATTATATCAGGAAACAAAGCAAGAGAAGTATCGCAAAGCGGCAGAATTATTACGGAAACAAATTAGTGAACAGCCACGCACGAACGAAGGCGGTTTCTGGCATAAGAAAATCTATCCTTACCAGATGTGGTTAGATGGATTGTTTATGGTAGAACCGTTTTATGCAATGTATTCAGAACGCAACAATGATATAAAAGCATTTGATGATATCGTTAATCAATTTGTTTGGATGACGAATCATACACGAGATACGATGAGTGGATTGCTCTATCATGGCTGGGATGAAAGTAAACAACAAAAGTGGGCGAATCGCGAGACAGGTTGTTCTCCGAGTTTTTGGGGAAGATCAATGGGTTGGTACGGAATGGGCTTGATTGATGTTTTGGACTATTTGCCTGATAATCATCCTCAGCGAAACACCTTGATTGGATACTTACAAGATTGGGCTAAGGCAGTTGTTACGGTTCGAGATAAGGAATCTCGTTTGTGGTATCAGGTTCTTGATCAACAGGGAAAAGAAGGAAATTATTTAGAATCATCCGCCTCGTGCATGTTTACCTATGTGATGGCAAAGGGCGCGAATAAAGGGTATCTGGAACAACGATACACATCAATAGCACAAGAATCATTTAATGCTATTGTAAGAAATTTTATTACCCGTGTTTCAACCGGGACAATCAATTTGAGTAGTACATGCGGCGCTGTCGGACTTGGCGGTACACCATACCGCGACGGCAGTTATACATATTACACTACTGTGTCGAACCTTGTTAATGATAAACGAGGAGTCGGATCGTTCTTACTTGCTGCAATCGAAATTGAGAAAGCTCAAAGCACAAGAGATCCAAAGTAAGAATGCAGCATAACGAGTATCAATAAAAGGAAAGCATCATGAAACGACGTTCACAAATAACACTCAATGATATAGCTGAGAGATTAGATGTCTCACGCGTAACGGTATCGAAGGCGCTTCGCGGTCACCCGGATATTTCTACGGAAATGACGAAACGTGTTCGCAAGGTTGCAAGTCAACTTGGATACACGCCGAATATTTTTGCTCGAAGTCTTTCGTCGAAACGTTCGCATATGATTGGGCTCGTTGTCCCGAAGATTGCTCATTTCTTTTTCAGCTCTGTAATCGAAGGGGTGTATGACACGGCATTTGAGAATCAGTATGAAACGATCTTGACGGTGTCTCAAGAAAACGAAGAACGAGAGAAAAAACATCTGCAAACGTTAGTTGCCATGAGAGTAGATGGAATCATCATTTCGATTTCTCAGGAAACGAAAGACGCCGAACGGTTTAAATGGATCAGGAAGATGGGTATACCATTGGTTTTTGTGGATAGAAGCCCTGAACCGGCGCCGACAGGATTCAGTAGTGTAATGGCAGCTGACCGCGGGGGTGCGTTTCAGGCAACCGAACATGCGATTCAAATAGGGTATCGGAAGTTAGGGTTTATCGGCGGAAATCCGGCAGTCAATATAGGTAAAAACCGAATTCTTGGATTTGAAGATGCATTGAAAGAATACCGTATTGCGAAGAATCCCGAATGGATTGTTCACGGCGGTTTTGGTAAAGATGACGGGTATAACGGATTAAAACATTTGTATCAAAAGGGACCGTTACCCGAATTTGTTCTTGCGGCTACCTATCCTGTAGGGTTAGGAATTTATGAGGCGGCAAGAGATTTAAATATACGAATACCTGATGATCTGGATATTATTTGTTTCGGTGATAGTGACGTTGGAAGGTTTCTCAACCCACCTATCAGCGCTGTGAGACAACCAACCCGTGAAATAGGCATCAGGGCAGTTCAAATTTTGTTAGAAAATATAGCAGGTCATGAAGTGACCCGCGAACATCATGTTATTTTACCCACACAATTAGTGGTGCGTGAAACCTGTTCTTCATTGAAGGCTCAGATTAAAAAGCCGACAATCATTGAAATAAATAAAGTGTAGTAAACAAGAACTTAACAAAAATAATAAAAACAACTTAACCATAAACCTTAAAAAAGGATTTATTATGAACAAGTTACAACAACTAATCATGGCTGTTATTCTGGTTGTCCTGTTTGTTGCGGCGTCATTTGCGGCAGACATACAGAGTAATGGTACGGGTGGTGGACTATGGTCGGCGACAACCACATGGTCTGGTGGTGTAGTACCGGGCGCTTCCGATAATATCATCATCATGGGTACAGATTCGGTTTATGCAGGGGCAGCACAATCCTGCACAAATTTAACTATTAACACCGGTGGGAAAGTAAATGCAACAACATTTACTATGAGTGTAACCGGTGTATTTACGATGCAGTCGGGAGCCATTTTTTATCAAGGTGGCTCAGTAACTTCAACACCCGGCGCAACAAGAAACCTCGATAATGCAAGTACTTTTGTTTTTAACGGGACACAAACCAGCATCACATCAAACTTTACATTCGGGAATTTAACATGGAATTCCAGTGGAACAGGAACACCAAGTTCAGGTTTAACTGTTAACGGAAACTTAAACATCGTGACCGGTAAGATGAGAGCAGTGACATCATCCGGTGGAACAAGAACGCATACTATTGCAGGAGATATTACTGTAATCGGCACCTCAACAATCACCGGAGAAAACGGTGGAGCGGGATATGGAACATGGAATATTGGGGGCAATGTAACACTTTCAGGTACAGCAATCTTACAGACATTAGAAAGTTCCGGAGCAACGGGTCCCGGAGTTTTTAATATTAATGGAAATCTAACAATTGGGTCAGGATGTACGGTACGATATGGTAGTAACGCCGCATGTAGCGGAGACGGTATCATAAACCTCAAGGGTAATCTAACTAATAATGGTTCAATTGTAACAAATTTGGGCACAGGACGATTTATTGTCAACTTTACAGGTACAGGAACTCAAACTGTGTCAGGTACAGCATTAGGGACACTCGTCAGTTTATATGACACAGTAGGTTCATCTTCAACAGTTATAATGAGTTCGGGATATAATTGGGGAACCAGCACAATCAATCCTGCAAAAGGCCAGATAACAGTATTGGGTACTTTAGATATGCAGGGAAATTCAACATTGCAAGGTGCAGATTCAATCACAGTTGCATCAGGCGGTACTCTTAAAATAGCTGATGTAAATGGTCTTACTTCAACAGCGGCAACAGGAAATATTCAAGTAGCCGGTACACGGACATACAGCACAGGTGGAAATTATGTGTTTGATGCAAGCGGTGCACAGGTAACCGGAGCACAATTACCGGCAACTGTAAACAAGCTTTTCTTTATTAATTCTTCAGGAGTAACAGTATCTCAGGCAACAACAGTAACAGATACATTCCAGACAACTGGCGGAGCAATAGCCGGAAGCAATCTAACTTTAAACGGGTATGCAATTCTTAATGCAGGTGGTTATTTTGATAGCTCACCGACCTACGGCAGTTCATCGACCTTAGTGTATAATGGCGGTGGTACATTTGGTCGTTATACAGAATGGAATGCAACATCCGGTGCAGGATATCCTGCAAATGTGAAAATTACGAACAGCACCACTCTTAACTATCCGAATGGTAGTAATGCGGCAAAGAGCATTTCCGGTAGTCTTACCATTGACGCAGGTTCTGCATTATATATGGATTATGGTTCACCCGGAATGAACAATCCTCTCACCATTGGTGGAGGTCTAACACTTGCCGGTTCAATTTCGTTGGGCGATGCCATCGGCGGCGATTTGAATGTAGGTGGAAATTGGGTTAACAACGGCGGGAACTTCTATTCTAATAGTAGAGCTGTTGCTTTAAACGGAAGCAGTTCGCAGAGCATTGGCGGATCGAGTATAACAACGTTTCCGTATCTCACGATCAATAATAGCGCAGGTGTAACGTTAACAAATTCTGCAATAATTGGTAATACCCTTACGCTTTCATCAGGCAATATTACCACAAGTTCAAACAATCTTGAAATTAGCTCCTCCGGGAGTATAAGCAGAACAAGTGGTCATATTGTTGGAAACCTTAAAAAATATGTTACAGCAGGTTCAGGTGTTACGAGAACATATGAAGTTGGGACAGGTAGTGATTATACACCGGTACATCTTACCTTTGCCAATGTTTCTACACAAGGTGACGTAACTGTTTCTGCAACAGGCAGTGACCATCCGAACATAGCAACATCCGGTGTTAATGGTGCAAAGGATGTCAATAGATATTGGTCGTTAACCAATAATGGAACTGCATTTGATACGTACAATGCAACATTTGATTTTGTTGCAGGAGACGTTGATGCAGGAGCCAATACATCGAATTTTATTGTTGGGAAGTATAATGATCCAAATTGGACATTACCAACAGTAGGCACAAAAACTGCAACAAGTACAGAAGCAACAGGATTGGCCTCCTTCAGTGATTTTGTTATAGGTGAAGTTGCTCCGATTGTTTCCGATGCTCCGGTTGTTACATCACCAATTGGTGAAGGGGCTACTTCAGTTTCAGGAACAAGCACGGAAGCGGACGGAACAACAATTACTGTTTATGTTGATGGTTCATCTGTGGGAACGACGACAGTAGCATCTTTAGCATGGACAAAGAGCGGACTCACTGCTCTTACAGTTGGTCAGTTAGTGAAAGCAACTGCTACAGCATCAGGAGAAGTAGAAAGTGCATTCTCAAACATTGTAACAGTTCAAGCATATAGTTCTGCACCGGTTGTCAGTTCTCCAATTGGAGAAGGAGCAACCTCAGTTTCCGGCACGAGCACAGAAGCAGACGGAACAACGATTGACGTTTATGTAGATGGTTCTTCAGTCGGTACAACGACGGTGGCTTCTAATGCATGGACAAAGGGCAGTTTAACTGCGTTAACAGTTGGGCAATTAGTCAAAGCAAAAGCAACCGCTTCCGGAAAATTAGAAAGCGGGTTTTCGAATACTGTAACAGTTGACGCTGTAACATCGGCACCGGTCGTCAGCACACCAATTGGTGATGGTGCAACATCAGTTTCAGGTACAAGTAGTGAAGCTGATGGTACAACGATTGATGTTTTTGTCGATGGTTCAAGCGTAGGTACGACCACAGTAACATCGAATGCATGGACAAAGGGTAGTTTGACAGCTTTAACAACAGGTCAACTTGTGAAGGCAAATGCATTAGCCTCAGGAAAACTGATAAGTGTATTTTCAAACATTGTTACTGTTCAAGCTTATTCAACTGCTCCGGTAGTTAGCTCACCAATAGGATCCGGTGCAACTTCAGTTTCAGGTACAAGTTCTGAAGCCGATGGAACAACGATTGATGTCTATGTCGATGGTTCTTCTGTGGGTACAACGACAGTTGCTTCTAATGCATGGACGAAGAGTAGTTTGACAGCATTAACTGCAGGGCAGTTAGTGAAGGCGAAAGCTACCGCATCAGGGAAACTTGAAAGCGGATTTTCGAACACAGTTACTGTTACAAATGCATTAGGTATCTCATCGATTTCATCAAGACCAAATGCAACAGCCGGCACAGCATATGCTGATACCTTAGCCGCTTCAGGCGGAACCGCTCCATACGGAAATTGGGCTTTGACGGTAGGTTCGCTTCCTACCGGTTTAAGCCTTGATGCTTCATCCGGAATTATTAGCGGTACACCAACGGTAGCAGGTACAGTAAACTTCACCGTTCAGGTAAAAGATGCTGTATTAGATTCGGCGTCAAAAGCATTCAGCGTAGTAGTTAATCCCGGTGTGTTGCATCATTTTGCAATTGCATCAGTTTCCACACCGCAAACAGCGGGAACAGCATTCAATCTTGTAATGACTGCGCAGGATGCGAATAACAATACTGTAACAAGCTATACGGGAACTGTAAGTATCGTTCCTTCCTCCGGCACGATTGCACCGACAACATCGGGTGCTTTTGTTGGAGGAGAACGTACGGAATCGGTAACGATTACGACTGCAGGAACAGGAAAAACCATCACCATTAATGATGGATTAATCACAGGGACAAGTAATGCGTTCGATGTGGATCCGGGTGTATTGCATCATTTTGCACTTGCAACGATTTCCACTCCGCAAACTGCGGGAACAGCATTTAGTGTTTCCGTAACAGCGCAAGATGCGAATAATAATACAGTAACAGGTTTCACCGGAACCGTAGGTTTCACGACAAACGCGGGAACGGTTGCGCCTACGACATCAGATGCTTTTACTTCCGGTACGTTAACACAATCGGTAACAGTAACGCAATCAGGAACAAGTAAAACAGTCAGCGTTGATGATGGATCAAGCCACACAGGAACAAGCAATACCTTTGATGTCGATCCCGGTGTTTTGCATCATTTTGCAATCGGAGCAATAACAAGTCCGAAAACAGGAACGGTACCATTCAACATCAGTATAACAGCACAGGATGCGAATAATAACACAGTAATAAGTTTTGCGAGCAGTGTAAATATCACCGTATCAGCGGGAATAATTTCCCCGATTCTTTCCGGTGCTCTTGTTGCAGGTGTTCGTACTGAATCAGTAACAATTCTTACACCGGGAACAGGTTTAACGATTTCAGTTGATGACGGCGGTGGTCGTACAGGAACGAGTAATTCGTTTGACGCAATTGCTCCTGTAATGTATCGTTCGTTTGCGACAGGAAATTGGAACGCAACAGGTTCATGGGAACAAAATGACGGCGGCGGATGGGTGGCAGCAACAGTTACACCTGATTCTGCAAGCGGTACAGTTGTTATTCAAGACACTCACAATATTACAGTAACTGCAAGCGTCAATGTCGATCAAGTAACGATTGATGTGGGCGCAACAGTAACAGTAGCTTCCGGTCAGGTTTTCCGTATTTCAAACGGCATCGATGCTTTTGATATTACGGTAAATGGTACATTAGTTAATACCGGCGTCATTAGTATGGCAGGAGCCGGAACAGTTGGAAATGGCGGTAAGTACCAACATAATATTAGCGGTGGAACGGTTCCTACCATGACATGGGGTACAGGATCACTCTGTGAATTGACGGGAAATGTTGGCGCGACATCTATGACTAACGCAAGCCAACCATATTATAATTTCACCTATAATTGTCCTTCAGCAACTTCTACCTGTAATTTAAGCTGGGCAGATGGTTTAACCATAGCAGGAAATGTAACTATACTCAGCAGTGGTTGGAGCGGCTCAGCAGGTAAAGTCCGGTTAACAAGTTTAAGCGGTACAACCCCAAAGACAATTACTATTAATGGAGATCTCATCGTCAATGGCAGTACTGCTTACTTAGAAGCAACGGGAAGTAGCGCTACCGGTTTATTGACCGTCAATGTTGGTGGTAACGTTAGTTTACAAAATGGATATCTTTATTTTGTAGCAAGTAGTGCACCATGGATTTGGAATGTGACAGGTAATTTTACAATGTCCGGTGGAAATTTAGGCCGTGGATCGGGATTGGGTGTTTGTAACTTTGCCGGAAGCGGTGTCCATACGTTCTCTAAAACCGGCGGAATAGTTGTAACCTCAAATAAAGGTCCGGGCTACGCAGTCACGACAGGTACGTTAGATATGGGAACAGTCGCTATTGATACGGCTGAATCATTTACAGTCAATGCAGGTGCAACATTACGTACGGCACATGCAGATGGCGTTAATGGTACCTTAGCTCATGTCTTCACAAAAACATTAAATGTTGGTGGAAATTATTCATTTAATGGGGCAGTGCCACAGGTTACAGGCACACTCTTACCGACAACAGTGAGTAATCTTATTGTAGATAATAGTAGTGGTGTTACTCTTAGTCAATCAACAACATCAACCGGGACTGTAGTTCTAACAAACGGTATCCTTGCAACCGGAGCCAATGTTTTGACTGCTACAGGTAATGCAAGTCGTACAAACGGATGGGTAAGCGGTTTCTTGAAAAAGACAATGGCTTCGGGTTCATCATCAAATTCGTTTGAAATTGGCGGGACAACAAACTATTCACCGATTGATGTTTCAGGCTCTTCTTACATTGGAGCATGGGATTTAACGGCAACAACCACATCAAGCGAACATCCGAATTTTGGAACATCAAGCATGAATCCTAATAAATCGGTAAACCGTTACTATACATTAACGGGTACACCGACAGGATTAAGTGATGTTACTTTCCATTATGATGCGGCAGATGTTGATGCAGGTGCAAATACAAGTATTTTCAAAGTAGGAAAATACGATGCACCGGATTGGTCATATCCAATCGTGGGGTCACGAACAGCAACAAGTACACAAGCATTAGGTGTATCAAGCTTTAGTGATTTTGCAATTGCGCAAGATACAGCATATACCAGTTTCCAGATAAGCTCTTCACTTGTAAATTTTGGCACTGTCGTCGTTGGTAATTCGAAGGATGACAGTGTGTATGTGAAGAATTTGGGCGTTGGCGCACTTAATATCACTTCAGTTGCATCCGATAACGGATTGTACACAGAAACGCCTTCCAGCGCAACAATCGCGGCAGGTGATAGCGCATGGTTCAAAATCACATTTACTCCAACTTCATCAGGAGCAACAAGCGGTCATATCGTGTTTACGCATGATGGCGGCGGTTCACCTGATACGGTTGTTGTAAACGGAACAGGACAATTAGTTGAACCTATATTTACCGTTACACCATCAAGCATAGATTTTGGCAGTGTGGTAAAAACGACTTCAAAGACTGATAGTGTGTATGTAAAGAATACCGGTCTCGCCTCACTTGTTATAACAGATGTTGCATCTGATCATGTGAATTTTACTGCAACACCAAGTACAGGAACAATAGCTGTAGGTGATAGTGCATGGTTCTATATCACATTTACACCTTCTGCGGTGGGTTCAATAAGTGGAAATATAGAATTTGTTCATAATGCAACAGGTTCACCAAGCGTGGTTCCGGTTTCGGGTTCAGGATATGTTTTAGCTCCTGAATTCAGTGTTAATCCGGCGAGTCTTAATTTTGGTACTGTTGCGGTGTTAACTTCTATGCAGGAAAGCACCTATGTTAAGAATACCGGAAATGCGCCACTCAATGTTTCTTTAGCAGAAACAGATAATGGTGTATTTACCGTATTGCCAACAAGCGCGACAGTAGTTGCGGGTGACAGTGCAAAATTTGTTGTCACGTTTACACCAACAGTTTCAGGTGTACAGAATGGAAACCTTACCTTTACACATGATGCGGCAGGTTCACCGGGAATAGTCACCTTAACAGGCGCCGGCTCAGGCGGAGCGTCGACAATTTCAAGTAATGGCACAGGTGGCGGTTTATGGAATGATGGCAGTACATGGGTGGGTGGTATTCCACCGTCAAGCGTTGATAGTGTCGTTATTCAACCGAGTGACTCCATAACAGTTAATGTAGCAAGCTCATGTGCAGAGTTAAATATTCTTGCCAATGGTAAACTTGCAGTTGCGGCAAAATTCATACCGACAAATGTAACACTCAATGGTACTATGACTGTTTCTGCCGATACATTGAAACAAACAGGTACCATGATTATTGGCAACGGCGGCGTGTATAATCATGCTCGCGATGGCGGTAAATTGCCGGTCGCAACATGGAATACAGGTTCAACTCTTTTAATTACGGGTCTTGTTTCTTCAGCGCCGGGAAGCGGATTACAAACGTTCCATAATATTACGTGGAATTGCCCGGGCCAAGGAGCCAATTTGAATTTAGGTTGGAATCCGATTGCAGGAAGAGAAACCACAGTAACAGTGAATGGTGATATTAATGTTATTAATACGAATGCTTCACGCTGGCAGTTAGCAGGTCCGCCGGCAGGTACAGCAATAGCCCATTCTATTTCAAGAATTACGATAAATGGAAATGTAAATGTGATAGGTAATTTTACGACCAACGGCACGAGCAGTGGTTATACCGATATTATTGTTACACATAACGGAAGTGTGAATGTAACAGGCGGTAATTTCTCGATTAGCCGTGGTTCACAAGGCGGTACGGGAACAGCAGTCTGGCATATGACAAGCGGTGATTTCTCAATGTCGAATGCCACTACGCAGAACTCGAATGCGGCAGGTGCGAAATTTGTGTTTGAAAAAGCAGGAACACAAAAATTAACGCTTGGTACCGGAAATACGTTATCGTCTTTCCCGATTGAAGTGGCAAGCGGAACAACATTACAAACCGGAAGCAGTACAATTCGAGGTAGCGGTGCATTTACCTTAAATGCAGGCGCAACACTTGAAACAGGTAACGATGGCGGTATTGATTCGACAATTGCTATCAGCGGGACTAAGACGTTAAGTACAAGTGCAAATTATGTATTTAGTAGTGGTGCTGCGCAGGTAACAGGTACATTACTCCCTGTAACGGTGAACAACCTTACGATAAACAATACGGCAGGTGTGACCTTATCAGGTAATGTACAGGTGAATGGAGAATTAGGATTCCTACTCGGAACATTGACAACCGGTAGTAATGTAGTAACAATAGGAACAAGCGGATCGGTTTCAGGTGCAGGTACAGGCAAGTATGTTAATGGTAAGTTAAACAAAACATTATTGACCGGCGCTGATTCAAAAACATTTGAGATTGGCGATAACTCTGCTTATACACCTGTTACAATTGCAGGCGGATCTTATTCAGGTGATTTTGCTGTTACAGCAATGACAACAGCAGGAGATCATGCACAGCTTGCAAGTTCAGGATTGGATGTTGCTAAATCTGTGAACAGATATTATACACTTACCGGTACACCAACAGGAGCAAGCGATATTACCTTTACCTTTGTTGCCGGTGATGTTGATGGTGGTGCAAATACGAGTAATTTCTTAATCGGAAAATATGATGATCCGACATGGACATTACCGACAGTAGGCACCAAAACAGCAACAAGTACACAGGCAACAGGAGTAATCAGCTTTAGTGAATTTGCAATTGCAGAGTTAGGCAACTTCACAATCACGGCAAGTTCTGATGCCAATGGTTCAATTACGCCATCAGGAAGTGTGAGTGTAGCATACAATGGATCACAATCGTTTACATTTACTCCTAATACAGGATACCATGTTGATAGCGTATTTGTAGATGGTAGTTATGTGGATTCATTAACAGGGTATACATTTACCAATGTTACAACGCCACATACAATTTCGGTAACATTCGCAATCAACACATACACATTGGATGTTGCAGTTGTTGGTAACGGTACAGTCAGCAAATCACCTGATCAATTAACCTATAACTATGGAACAAATGTTGAGTTGACAGCAACAGCAGATTGGGGTTGGAAATTCAGCAGTTGGAGCGGTGATGTAGCCGGAAGTACGAATCCGGTGTTGGTAACAATGGATGCAAATAAATCAGCAACGGCAACCTTTACGCAGGATTCAGCATATCTTGTGAAATACCGAAGCTTTAATGCCGATAGTCTTGCTCTTTCAAAAGATTTATTAGGCAAGTTAGGCAAACCGGTACCGGTAAAAGCAAATAAAGTTCAATTTGAATTTATTGCTGTAGCCAATGCAGATAGCATTACCGATTTCCATGTTGAGTTTGGAACAGCGATAGACACAACGTGGACATTTACTACCGATCCACCTTCAACTGCAGTCATGGTAGCAAAATCAGCGTTGAAGAAATGGAACTTCACATTTACCGAATTGGTCATGATCGGTGATACGGTAACAGTAACAGGTTACGGTAACAAAGGCATGAAACAAAAGGTATCTTCCTATTGGTGGACAAAGAACAACGTTATAGCAGGCTCAAAGTTGAAGAATCCAACCTTTACACAAAATGTGTTACGATCTCCGATGCCCAATCGTATTAACGTCGCACAAGAAACATTTGTACAGGGTGGATTTACAGCAACCGGTGGAATGATTGTTGGTATTCCTCAGGTTCATAAAGATAGTATTAAGAAATACGGCTGGGTACTGTTGAAAAAGTACACAGACGTAATGAGTTCGCTCTTTAAGGTTACCAAGAGCGTTATTAACTTGCACGATCAAACTCCTCGCGGATTAGATACGCTCTTAAACAAAAAGTTGTTAGCAGGAAAGAAAACGTCTCTGCCGCCAACAGTGCAGGATAATAAACTCTTTGCAAATATGGTAGCATTGAAACTGAGCATCGCCGCTTCTGCATTACAGAAAACTCCATTAGGATTCGGAGAATTGGTATTTGACGATACCCTTGCCAATGATTTCAATGGGTTGATGGTAAAGGAGATCGCAACAAAAGTAGATTCCATGATGACCTATCATACCCTTTCATTAGCGGCTTTCTCGAACGCAAGTACAAC
>ORJL011669598.1_pt1 | contig 26277 bp, 26 predicted proteins | sample 1779941 | NCBI WGS metagenome assembly ORJL01 (sample SAMEA104232317, study PRJEB22302) | groundwater metagenome | biome: forest; feature: aquifer; material: groundwater | place: USA | collected 2011-08-07 | depth 5.8 m
CTCCCGATCAAATCGGCGACCGGCCGAGCCGAGGAGATCCGGGCGTGCATCGGCTGCAACCAGGCGTGCATCGGCCACTTTCATGCCGGGTACCCGATCTCGTGCATCCAGTACCCGGAGAGCGGCCGTGAGCTCCGCTACGGACGCCGGCACGCGGCGACGGTCGCCCGCAGCGTCCTCGTCGTCGGGGGCGGCCCTGGTGGCCTGAAGGCCGCGGCCGTCGCGGCGGCTCGCGGCCACCGAGTCACGCTCGTCGAGGCGGCCCGCCGGGTGGGTGGCCAGGCGCTCCTCGCGGAGCGCCTGCCGGATCGCGCCGAGTTCGGCGGCCTGATCACGAACCTGGCCGCCGAGGCGGAACGCTCCGGCGCCCGGATCGTCACGGGAACGCCGGTCGATCTTGCCTACGTGGACCGCGCGCGACCGGACGTCATCATCCTCGCCACGGGTGCCCGGCCGCGGCGCCCGGAACTCGAGCTCAGCGCCGGCGCCACCGTGCTGGACGCCTGGGAGGTCATCGGCGGCGCCCCGATCCCGGACGGCAGGATCGTCGTCGCCGACTGGCGGTGCGACTGGGTCGGCCTGGGCGTGGCCATCCAGCTGGGGCGCGCCGGGCACCCGGTGGTCCTCGGCTCGAACGGCACGATCGCCGGCCAGCGGATCCAGCAGTACGTCCGCGACGCGATGATCACGGCCGCGGAACGGGCGCGCGTCGAGCGGATTCCGCTCGTCCGGATCTTCGGCTACGACGGCTCGGCCGTCTTCTTCCAGCATGTCCTGACGGAGGAGGCGGTGGTCGTCGAGAACGTCGCCGGACTCGTCCTCGCGCTCGGCCACGAGCCGGTGGACGAGCTCTACCACGCGCTGCTCGACTACCCCGGCGAAGTCCACGCGATCGGGGACTGCCTCGCGCCGCGCACGGCCGAGGAGGCGGTCCTCGAAGGGCTCCGGGTGGCGAGCGCGATCTGAGCCGGCGCGCGATGCCGGCGCGCGATGCCGGCGCGGCGGGCCGGCCGGCCGCAGCCAGTGCGACTCTTCCTTCACTGATCGATGTGGTTCATCAGTACGGCTTCAACTGAGCGAGGCCGAGCGTCGTTTCCGACGAATCCGCGGCATGGCCGAGCGTGGATGCCGTGTGTTTGATGAATGAGGTCGATCACGGCCTTGAAGCCGCGGCCGGGCGCCGATCGCGGCCGGGCGCCGATCGCGGCCGGGCGCCGATCGCGGCAACGCGTCAGCGCGGTTCCATCGAGGTCGTCGAAGGCGCGAGCCGATCCGGCGGCGGGGCGGCTCGGTCGTCCACCTCCCCGGAACCCGTCCACTCGTCGGACACCGGCCGGATCAGCCAGGCGCCGATGAGCATCGTGACGAGCAGGCTGAGCACCGCCACCTGGTAGGCGCCGTTGCCGAGCGTGTCGAAGGTCCACAGCAGGATCAGTCCGTAGAGCAGCTGGCCGATGACCTGAGAGCCCTTGCCCACCAGCCCGTACAGGCCGAAGAACTCGCCGAGCCGCGCCGGCGGCGAGAGGCGGAGCATGAACACCCGGTCCGCGACCTGGACGCCGCCGAGCCCGCTGCCGAGGATCCCGCCGGCCACGAGGAACATCCCGATCCCGACCGCCCCGCCGATCCCGATGGAGATGCCGCCGAGGACCAGGCCGATCGCCCACGACATGAGCACGGCCATGAGCGTCCGCTTCGGGCCCCAGCGGTCCACGAGGCGGCCCCAGCCGAAGCTGGCCGCAACGGCGACGACCGTGAGTCCCAACAGCACGAGATTTGCGACTGTCGCCGTCATGCCCATCGCGTGAACCGTTACCACGCTCATGACGACGATGACGGTGTTGACCGCATCCGAGTAGAAGAACCGGCCGAGGAGGAACCGGCCGAGGCCGGGCACGCCGCGAGCGTGCTCGATCGTCCGGAAGAGCTGCCCGAACGAGCCGGCCAGCTCGCTGCGGGTCAGTTTCTCCCCGGTCGCCGTCTCCTTTACGAACACGAAGATCGGGATCGCGAAGAACGCGAACATCACCGCCGACAGGCGGAACCGGTCCTCCACGGGGACATCCAGGAAGAAGATCGCCAGGCCCACCGCGATCGTGCCCATGTAGCCCACGGCGACGCCGATCCCCGACAGGGTGCCCCTGGTCCCGGGCTTGCTCACCGTCCGGAGCGTCGCGTCGTAGTAGATGAGCGACGCCTGGTAGGCGAAGTTCGCCAGGATGAACAGGACGAGGCCGCCCGTGGCGCCGACGTCGGCGATGAACGCCGTCGCGCCGACGCACAGCACCGTGAACGCGAGCAGGAACGGCAGCCGCTGTCCGCCACGGTCCGAGAGGGCGCCCAGGATCGGCGACACGATCGCGTTGAGGCCGACGCTCACGACGATCGCCAGGCTCAGCAGGAAGTTGCCGTCCCGCTCGCCGAACTGCCCGGAATCCGTGAGCCAGAGTCCGATCGCACCGGACACGACGGCGAAGCTGAAGATCGTGTTCGCGAAGTCGTACATCGCCCAGGCCGCGGGGACGCGAGCCTGACCGGACGGCGTGAGCGCGGCGAGGCGCTGCATCAGGTGGAGTCTCCCCAGATCGTTGGGCCGATCGGGACGCCGGCCATCGTTTCGGCCGGAGCGTCCGCCTGCGGCCGATGATAGCCGCGCGGTACCAGCCCGGAACGGAGAAATCGCCGGCTCGACCGCTCGACGATCGCTGGTCGACCGAGGGCTGATCGACGTGGCTGATCAAACCGCGCTCGTGCACGCTCGGCCCAACCCCGGAATCGACGGATGTCATGCACGGCCACGCTCGTACGCACCGATTCTGATGAGCCAAATCGATCACGGCGGAGGATGCTCGACCGATCGCGCTAGGATGCTGCCATGAGCACGCCGCCGAGCAGCGTCCGGCCCGCCGACCTGAGGCTCATGCCGTTCGGGCGGACGAGTTTCCGAAGCGTCAAGGACGGGATCTGGGAGCCGCTGTGGGGCGGCCGACGCGTCCTCGTCCACGTCCTGGGCGGCGAGATCGGCTTCCGCGACGAGCTTGGCGAGTCGCTGGAGGGATTCGACGAGCTCCACGAGGCGATCCACGAGGCAACGCTGGCGGACGAGCTTGTCCTCGACGGGCACCTGCTGCCGGCACCGCTGCGCGACACGCGAGGATCCGAGGCCGCGATCGGACTCGACTACGTGCCGTCGGTCGGGCAGATGACGCGCCAATTCCTGATGGGCAGCGGCGGTGCCGAGCGTCGCGAGGCGATCGAGGCGGGCCAGGCGCGTCGCGGCGCGCTGCCATCCACGTCGCCGACCGCATTCGTGGCCATCGATCTCCTGTGGCTGGACGGCGCGTCGATCATGGACGTGCCGCTCGCCGAGCGGAAGCGGCTCCTGGAGAGCGTTCTCCTCGAAGGCGATGTCGTCCGGCGGACCGTCGCGGTCCGAGCCCCGGTCGAGGCCTGGTACGCGCAGTGGCGCGCGCTGGGCTTCCGCGAGGTCGCGGTCAAGGGCGCGAACAGCCGCTACACGCCGGGGGTTCCGAACGGCGAGTGGGCGACCGCGCTCATCCCGAGGCGCTGATCCCGAGGCGCTGATCCCAAGGCGTTGACCCAGGGCGCTGACCCAGGGCGCCGGATGGTAGGGTGGGCATATGTCCGAATCCCTGCTCACGCCGGCGATCCGCGAGGAGATCGCCCGACTCGACCGCGCGGACATCATGGTGGGGATCCCAAGCTTCAAGAACGCCGCCACCATCGGTTACGTCGTCCACGCAGCGCAGGCCGGGCTCGTCCAGTACTTCCCGGATCTGCGGCCCGTCGTGGTCAACTCGGACGCCGGATCACCAGATGGAACCCAGCGCGTGGTGGTCGAGACCGAGCCCCCGGACTACGTCGAGGAGATCCTCCTCGTCCGGCCCACGAACAAGCTGTCGCGGGTGTCGTTGACCTATCCAGAGATCGGCGGCGTGGGCGGCAAGGGAGCGGCCCTGCGCACGATCTTCGAGATCGCGGATGCGCTCCAGGTCCAGGCGCTCGTCGTCGTCGACTCGGATCTCCGGTCCATCCTGCCCGAGTGGGTCGAGCTGCTGGCCGGGCCCATCCTCAAGGGTGGCTATGACTTCGTCGCCCCACTCTATTCCCGCTACAAGTACGACGGGACGATCACCAACACCGTCACGTATCCGCTGACCCGCGCCCTGTACGGCCATCGGATCCGCCAGCCGATCGGCGGCGACTTCGGGGTCAGCGGCGACCTCGTCAAGCACTACCTGGCGGCCGAGGACTGGACCGACGACATCAGCAAGTTCGGGATCGACATCTGGATGACGACGACCGCCCTCGCCGGCGGCTTCGCGATCTGCCAGACCCGTCTCGGGTCCAAGGTCCACGACCCGAAGGATCCCGGCTCAGACCTCGGCCCGATGTTCCGCCAGGTCGTGGGAACGATCCTTCGCCTTGCCGTCCGCTACGCCGATCGTTGGGAAGGGATCCGCGGCAGCCATGACGTGCCGGCCTACGGGTTCGAGCGGCTCGCCGACCCGCCCCCGCTCGAGGTCAACACCGTGCGGCTCATGTCCGAGTTCCACAACGGCTCGCTCACGCTCGCCGATGCGTGGCGCGGGATGTTCGCCCCGGCCAACGTCGAGGCTATTCTGGAGCTGGCCGATGAGGCCGGGCGGATGGCCGAGGCCGCGCGCAAGGCGCTGGACATGGATGCGCCCGGCGCCGTGACACCGACGACCGCCCAGATGGCCGCGTCCCTCGCCGGGTTCCACTTTCCGGATGACCTGTGGGCGCGGACCGTGTACGACATGGTCGTCGCCGCTCGCAGGGATCCCGATGGCGTGGACCGAATGGTCGCGTCGTTCGTGCCGGTCTACTTCGGGCGCGTCGCCGGCTTCATCATCGAGAACCGCGACCTGACCACGGATCAGGCAGAGGAGCGGGTGATGCGCCAGGCCCGCGAGTTCGAGCTCCTGAAGCCCTATCTGGTGGACCTCTGGAAGGACACGCCCGCCGGATGAGCACGCTGCCGCTCCCGGCACGGATCCTCATCCCGGTCGCCAACCCGGCGACGGCGGAGGAACTGATCATGCTCGGCGCGGACCTGCTGGAGCCGCGGACCGGCGAACTGACTGCCCTCGGTATCGTCGAAGTCCCCGAGGGCATGGCCCTGTCCGACGGCGCAACACGCGCGCGGCATGCGCGACGCCTGCTCCAGCGCGTGCTCGACTTCGCCCCGGAGGGAACCCCGATCCATCCGATCGTGCGAATCGGTCGGCACGCCGCCGAGGGGATCGTGGAGGCCGCAGCTGAGCTGGATGCGGACCTCCTGGTTTTCGGCTGGGGCGGCAAGGCCCCGTCGGGCAAGGATGGATTCAGCGTCCCGTTCTCGTCAACGATCGACGAGGTCGTCCGGGACGCGCCATGCGATATCGCCGTGGTCAAGCAGCGCGGGGCCCACGAAATCAAACGGATCGTCGTGCCCGTCCGAGGCGGCCCGCATGCGGAGCTGGCCATGCGCTTCGCGGACGCAATCGCGCAGCGCCACGGCGCGGTCCTTGTCGTCCTGCACATCGTGCCGCCGGGGATCACGCTCGCCGTTCGCGCCCAGGCGGAGCGAGCGCTCCAGGCATTCGTCCGACAGTACGCCACAGCCCCCACGGAGACCGTCGTCCGGGAGGCCACCAACGTCCGGAACGCGATCGTCAAGGAGGCAGACCGGGCGGACCTCGTGGTCATGGGCGCCGCCGCCGCCCAGACATCGGGCGAGGCGTCGACCCACCTGTTCGGCGCAATGCCGGAGGCAATCGCGACGCGCTCGAAATCCACCGTCATCGTCGTCAAGACGCGCGAGCAGATCGGTCGCCAGACCTTCGAGCAGCTCGCGACCCGCGGCGAGACCCTCGCGGCGGCCGATCGGGCCGCGGAGGAGGCCCGCGCCGTCCCGACGCGCGTGGACCGCTGGTTCGGTGAGTCGAACTTCCATCACACTGAGTTCGCGGACCTCCGACGCCTCATGCAGATGAAGGAGAAGCAGGGACTCACGGTCAGCCTCGTCCTGCCGACCCTCAACGAGGAGGACACGATCGGGGCGATCGTCCGCCGGGCGATCCGGGACATGGTCGGTCGCGTCCCGCTCCTGGACGAGATCCTCGTGATCGATTCCGCGTCGACAGATCGAACCCGCGAGATCGCCGAGGCCGAAGGCGCGCGGGTCGTGCAGCACCCCGATGTGCTGGCCCGCTACGGGTCGTTCCGGGGCAAGGGCGAGGCGCTCTGGAAGTCCCTCCACGAGACCACCGGCGACCTCATCGCCTGGGCCGACACGGACGTCAAGAACTGGCACCCCAGGATGGTCTACGGGACGCTCGGCCCACTCCTCCACGAGCCGCGCCTCCAGTACGTGAAGGGCTATTACCAGCGCCCGATCGTCGAGGATGGCGTGCTGCGCGAGGGCGGGGGCGGGCGCGTCACCGAGCTCGTGGCCCGACCGCTCATCAACCTCTTCTATCCGGAACTATCGGGGTTCATCCAGCCCCTCGCCGGCGAGTACGCCGGGCGTCGCTCGCTCCTGGAGCAGCTGCCGTTCTTCACCGGCTACGCCGTGGAAATCGGACACCTCATCGACATCGCCGAGCGCGTGGGGCTCGAGGGCCTCGGCCAGGTGGACCTGGACCGGCGGGTCCATCGGAACCAGGAACTCGAGGGCCTGTCCCGGATGAGCTTCGTGATCCTCCAGGCGGTCATGAAGCGGCTCGAGGAGCGCCGCAAGGCGCGCCTCTTCGCTGAACTCGGCTCCACCATGAAGCTGCCCCGCTCCGGACGAGGCAGGCTGTCCCTCGAGGTCATCGAGCTTGCCGACATGGAACGGCCGCCGATGATCCGCATCCCCGAGTACCTCGAGCGACGGAACGAGCTGGGGCAGCACCTGCTCTCGAACACGTGAGCGTGTGCGGCGAATGAGCGTCTCTCGGCAACCCGGCTGGTCGCGTTGAGGTCACCAATGGCGCCCCCACCGTCAAATCCCGGTCTTGTTGGCCACCAACGGCCTGCGTGTCGCCGCTTGCGGGCCCCCGGCGGCGCATCTCACGCTCGGCGGGCGGTCGCCGATGATCGTGGCCGTCTCGGCGGCCCGCTTTTCCGGCCTCTTGCGGCCGTGTCTGGCCTCGATTTGACGCTCCCAGCGGAATCGGCGGCCGCCCTTAGCCTCGATTTGACGCTCCCAGCGGAATCGCCGGCCTGATCGTGCAGCGTCGAGACGCGGGTCGGGACGTGGTGCGGGCTCCGCGGCGTGACGACGGCTCGCTCGTGGTCCTCATCGCGCCCGATTCGTTCAAGGGATCGCTCACGTCCGTCGAGGTCGCGGAGGCACTCGCCGAAGGCTGGCGCCGCGTGCGGCCCGCCGATGAGATCACGCTCGCGCCGCTCGCCGACGGCGGCGAGGGCACGCTCGAGGCGGTCGCAGCCACCGGCGCCTGGGCGTGGCAGGAGGTCGCGGCGAGCGACCCGATCGGTCGGCCCGTCCGTGCCCGATGGCTGCGCTCCGCCGATGGCGCGCGGGCCTGCGTTGAGCTGGCGAGCGCTTCGGGCCTGTCACGGCTCACCCCGGATGAGCGGGATCCGTTCGGGGCATCGACGCGCGGAACGGGCGAGGTCCTTCGGGCCGTGCTGGACGCGGGAATCCGTCACATCGTCCTGGGGATCGGTGGCAGTGCCACCACCGACGGTGGACGCGGGATCCTGGAGGCCCTCGGGGCGACGGTCCGGGATCTGCCGGACGGCGCCTTCGAGATCGATCTCTCCGGGCTGGACGCGAGGCTTGCCGCCGCTGAGCTGCGGATTGCCTCCGACGTCACGAATCCGCTCCTCGGTGAACGCGGGGCGGCCACAACCTATGGACCGCAGAAGGGCGCCAGCGCGGCCGACGTTGCAGCGCTCGATGCCCGACTCGCGCGCTGGGCGGACGCCCTCGAGGACGCCACGAGGCACCGGACGCGGGACTCGGCCGGGGCCGGGGCCGCGGGTGGCACGGCCTTCGCGCTGCTCTGCCTCGCCGATCGATTCCGGCTGCTGGAGCTGGTCCCGGGTGTGGACCTCGTCGTCCACGAGACGGGGTTGCAATCGATGCTGGCCGCCTCCGACCTCGTCATCACCGGCGAGGGCCGGATCGACGCCCAGACCGCGTTCGGCAAGACCGCCCTGGGGGTCGCCCGGCTGGCCCAGGCCGCGGGCGTTCGATGCGTCGCGGTGGGCGGCGGCGTGGAGCCCGAGGGGGTCGAGGCGCTTGCCCGCTTCGGAGCTGCGGTCGTTCCGGTCTGGGAGCAGCCCGTGCCAGTCGAGGTGGCGATGGCGGCCGGCGCCGCGCCGCTGATCGAGTGCGGGGAGCGGCTCGCGCGCCTTGAGAAGCGCGCTCGCCGCGTCCCAGGGATGGACACGGGCAAGGTCATCATCCACCCGGACTTCGACGACCCGATCCCCGAGTTGGATCCAGACTACATGCACCCGGGTGATCCGATGCGCGACCTTCTCAAGTGAGGGCAGCTCGGCCGGCCAGGAAGGCGAAGCACAAGCGCCGCGCGCCGGATCCCGTCAAGGCCTGGGTCAGGAAGCTGGACCGGACGCGGCCAAACCTCGTCCGTGACGTTCTCGATGGACTGGCGTCCATCCACGGGCACCCCGCCTGGGAGCGCCGCCTGGACCCGACGAGCGAGCTGATCCTCACGATCCTCACCCAGAACAGCGCCGACACGAACGCCGAGCGCGCGTTCGAGTCACTCCGCGCTGCCTATCCGTCCGGGCTGCCGGAAGAGCGGCACATCCCGGGTCCCGGCTGGGGCGGCGAGGGCCTGGCCGACGGGGCCCCGCCGGACTGGGACGCCGTGGAGCGGGCGCCGGTCCAGGAGCTGGTCGACGTTATTCGGCCCGGCGGCCTCGCCAACCAGAAGGCGCCGCGGCTCCAGGCGACGCTCCGTACCATCCGCGAGGCCCGCGGTGACTACTCACTCGAGTTCCTCGGGGACATGGCGCCGCTGGACGCACGCGCCTGGCTCACCGCGATCGACGGGATCGGCAAGAAGACTGCCTCCGTGCTCCTGATGTTCTCATTCGGGATGCCGCTGATGGCGGTGGATCGCCACGTCGAGCGGGTCTCGCACCGAGTCGGGCTGATCCCGCCGAAGTCGAGCGCGGACGACGCCCACGACCTCTACCTCGCGCTGCTCCAGCCGGCCGAGATGTACGAGGCCCACGTCAACCTCATCCGGCACGGCCGGGTCATCTGCCATGCCCGCAATCCCGAGCACGACATCTGCCCACTCCAGGCACGCTGCCGGTTCGTCGACCCGAAGGCACCCTGAACCCCAGGCGCCACTGGCCGCGGCTGCATTCGGCCGCTGATCGATGTGGTTGATCAATCTGGGCTCTTCTCAATCTGGGCTCTTCTGAGCGCGGCCGTGCCCCGTTTCTGCCGAATCTGAGGTGTGGCCGAGCGTGAGTGCTGTCCAGCTGATGAATGAGATCGATCACAGTCAGGAGCGGGGCCCGGCTAGCGTCCGGGCCCGATCGAGCGCATGAAGTCCGCGTAGTCCAGATACGGCGCCGGGGAGCGTCGGCCATCGATCCGCAGCGCACCGCACAACGCTCTTCGCCGCGAACGCGGATCGATCATGGCGATAGCCCGCCCCATTTCAGAAGGTGCCGTCCCACCGCTCACGACCGTCCCGAGGTGACGCGCCCGGAGCGGAAAGCCGGCTTCGATCGACGCTCGGTTCGCGGTGACACGCACGTCGTTTGCCTCGGTCGCAAGGAGCAGCAGGCAGCCGATCGCCCGCGTGGGGCGCCACCCGAACCGCCGCGCCGCCGCCCATGCCTCCCGCTCGTACCAGCCCAGGCTCCGCTCGATCTGCCCCAGGTCGTGGATCTCGGTCTTGATCTCGATAACGAGCAGCAACCGGCTGACCGGGTGGAACGCGAGGAGATCGATCCAGCCGCGAGATCGGTCCCCGCCCACCTCGACCTCGACCCGAGTCTGCCACCCGGCCCGCCGCAGCCGCGTGACAACGTGGGCCCCAAGCCGGGCGTGGGCCGGATCGCGCTGGCGCTCGCGGTCGCCGAGGTACGGGGCATCAACCTGGACGATAAGGCGGGCACCCATCGCGCTCAGCAAGGTCGAAGCGGTCGAGAACGTCAGGTCGCGCAGGGCGCCGCGCTCGACGACGCAGACCATTGACTGGGACACGGCCGCCCGCCTGCCGAGCTCGCGCTGCGACCAGCCGATCGTCGTCCGGAGCATTCTCACCATGGTCCCGACCACGACGACGGGATCCCCTCCATCGAGCATGGGTCGTTCTACCGCAGCGCACTTACCCGGGGATCACCTGGCAATGACTGGGCAATGACTGGGAGTTGCGGAGATTGCCTAGAACGGCCGGTCGCCCTTCGCCCGCTGATCGACCCGCCCCGCCCTCGCCCGCAGATCGACGTGGCTCATCAATTCGGCCTCAGCTGAGAGTGGCCGCGCACCGATTCCGGCGAATCAGAGGTGTGGCCGAGCGTGGATGCCGGGCATCTGATGAATGAGGTCGATCACGGGCAGGTCGAAGGAGCAGCGCGCGGAGGGACCGCGCCTCGCCGCGCTTGCATGTCAGAACAGGGTCATCCATACTGTTGACATGCGGTATGCATTGGGCACCTCGGTCGGCGAGCGAGGCCAGATCACGATCGAACGGGAGATCCGCGAGCAGCTCGGGATCAAGCCGAAGGACCTTGCCGTGCAGCGCGTGCAGGATGGGCGGCTCGTGGTGGAGTTCGTGCGGCTGCCCGAACCACACATGCGCTCACTCGCCGGGATCCTGGGCCCGTCTCCTGCCGAGCCACGCGAACCGCTCGACATCGACGACGCCGTGGCCCGGACCGTCGCCGACGAATGGCGCCAGGCCCTCGAAGGCGAGTCGGCCGAAGACAGCGGGGCCGTCGAGCGACCTGCTCCGCAACGTCGATCCCCGTGACCTACGTGGACACGTCGGTCGTCATCCGCTACCTGACGGGCGACGATCCTGCCCGGACCGCGGCGGCAATGGCGATCATCGAGACGCGCGCAGCCCGCGCCGTGTCCATCATCTCGATCCTCGAGGCGTCGCATGTGCTCCGGACCGCCTATGCGTACGAGCGCCGGAGCATCGCGTCGGCGCTGATCGATCTGCTGTCGCGGCGCAACGTCATCGTCCCCGAGCTCGCCAAGGACCACGTGGTGCACTGGCTGAATTCGTGGGGCAACGGCACCGTCGGATCGGCCGGTGACGCGCTGGTCGCGGCCAGCATGTCTGCCCACGATGCCGAGGCCATCGCCACCTTCGATGCCGGGTTCCCGGCCGGGTCCTGGACGGTCCTTGCGGGGCCACGGTCGTGATCGCACCGGCCAGGGGCTACGGGGTCTCGCTCTAGTCGCGCTCCTCGCCCACTGATCGATGTGGCTCATCAAATCGGCCTCGAACGAGCGCGGCCGTGCACCGTTTGCGACGAATCCGCGACCCCGCCGAGCGTGGCCACAGCGCGCTTGATGAACGAGGTCGATCACGGCCGGGCGGTCGATCACGGCCGGGCGGTCGATCACGGCCGGGCGGTCGATCACGGCCGGGCGGTCGATCACGGCCGGGCGGTCGATCACGGCCGGGCGGGCGCCCGAGGGAGGCACTCGAGGCCGCAGACCCCCCGCCTATACTCCGGCCATGCTGATCGGCGGTCGGTGGGGCGAGAGCGCGCTGGCGCCGCGGATCTTGCTCGTGGACGACGACCCGAACCTCCTGGTCCTGCTCGCGGACCAGCTCCGGGACGACGGCTTCGAAGTCCAGACAGCGCGGGACGGCGATGAGGCGCTCCGGCGCCTCCGCAGCGGCTGGCCGGACCTCCTGATCATCGACATGATGATGCCCCGGATGGACGGCCTGACCCTGGCGCGCGAGATCAAGGCGCAGGCGGACCTCCCGATCATCGTCCTGTCGGCGATCGACACGGCAGACTCCAAGGCGGATCTCCTCGAGGAGGTCGCCGAGGACTACGTCACGAAGCCGTACCACTACCCGGAGCTGCGGGCACGGATCACGCGCGTCCTGCGGCGGCTCGGCGACAAGGTGCCACGGCGCGCGCTCGTGCTGGGCCCGGACCTCACGCTGGAACTCCATCGGCGAACTGCGATCGTCCGCGGGGAGCCGGTCCAGCTCACGCCCACGGAGTCACGACTCCTCTACGCCCTCGCGGCGAATCTCGGCCAGACCGTGACCACGGATACGCTCCTGGATCGCGGCTGGGCGGACACGGAAAACGCTGATCCGTCCTACGTCTGGGTGACGATGCGGCGGCTCCGCCAGAAGATCGAGCCGGAGCCGAATCACCCCGTGCACCTCGTGACCGTCCGCGGCGTCGGTTACCGGCTCGTCCAGGTGGACGGCGGTACGGCGGACGACGGCGCGATATGACAGGCGGCGGGGGGCGAGGGCCGGGACGGGAGACCCAGCGAGTGGGTCCGCGCTACTCGTTCCGAGCGCGGCTGACCGCCGGCCTCATCGCGGGGGCGACCGTCCCCCTCGCCGGCTTCGGCCTGGTGCTCGTGGCCGCCGAGGTCGCCCGCTCCGGCGGGCTGGATGCCACGCTCGTCGGCCTCGTCCTGTTCGCGCTCGCGGCCGCGATCATCGTCGCGGTCGTCTTCGCCTACTTCCTGGCCGGCAACCTGACCGCGCCGCTCCGGGTGATCGCACGGGCCGTGGAACGGGTGTCGGCCGGCGACCTGTCGGCGCGGGTGGAGGTCGCCGGCGAGGACGAGCTGGCGAGGCTTGTCGAGAGCCACAACCGGCTCGCGGCGGATCTCGAGCGACGCAACCGGGAGCTCGGCCGGATCCTCCTCGCGATCGGCGAGACCTCCCCGCGGGACGGCCTCGAACGCCTCGTCGCCCACGCGACCGCCAGCGCCCGCACGGCCTTCGAGATGATCGACGCCGCGATCCACCTCGGCGACCCGCAGGACGTCCCCGTGGAGGAGGTGATCCCCGGCGAGACCCGGCCGGTGCGCGCCGTGCTCGCCCTGCCCGACGAGCGAGTCGGCGTGCTCACCGGCCACCTCCCGGCGACGAGGTCGTGGGACGCCGCCGACCAGGACCTCCTGGAGCTCTTCGCAAGCGAGATCGCCGTCGCGATCCGGAACGCCGAGCTCTTCGAGCAGGTCCGGCGGCAGACGCAGCTCCTCGTCGAGCTGGACGCCGCGAAGGACGACTTCCTGCGCGGTATCAGCCACAACCTCCAGACGCCGCTGACGAGCATCCGGGCGTACGCGGAGCAGCTGAGCGACGAGCGGCCGGACCGCCGGCTCGAGATCATCACCGAGCAGTCGGAGCGTCTGTCGCGGATGGTCCGCCAGCTGCTCGCGGTGTCCCGCCTGGAGGCCGGCACGCTGCGGCCGCGCACGGAGGTGCTCGCGCTCGCGCCCCGGGTGCGCCACGCCTGGGACGCCCTCGGCGCCGACGACGTCGAGTTCACGCTGGACGACGAGGCGCCGGGCTGGCTGGCGATCGCCGACGCCGACCAGCTCGACCAGGTCCTCTGGGCGATCTTCGACAACGCGGTCAAGTACGGCGGGCACACGCCGATCGCGGTCGAGGTCGTCGCGGACGAGGCCGGTTCGCGGCTGCGGATCACCGTTTCCGATGGCGGTCCAGGCGTCGCCGAGGCCGATCGACCGCGGCTCTTCGGACGGTTCGTGCGCGGCGCCGAGCAAACGCCGGACGAGGGCAGCGGCCTCGGGCTGTACGTCTCGCGCGAGCTGTGCCGGGCGATGGGTGGTGAGCTCTTCCTGGAGCCTCCGGCGGCCGGCCGCGGCGCGGCTTTCAGCGTCCACCTCCCCGGCGAACCGGGAAACGAAGCCTGATGGGTCACCGGTGCAAACGTGCGAGCTCTTGCCATCCAGGACATTATCACGCATGATGTTCTCGTGAATGAGAAGAAGGTCCTGCCCGGCTTCGTCGGGAGACAGCGCGAGCTGGCTGCTCTCGCGGGCGAGCTCGAGGTCGTGCGCGCGACAGGACGCGGCCGCTTCATTCTGATTCGCGGCCGCCGGCGTGTCGGGAAGTCCTGGCTGGTCGAGGAGTTCCTCGCTCGCCATGGCCTGACCAACGTGTTCTTCACCGCAAGTCGCAACGCCACAGGCCAGGATCTCCCAAGGTTCGCGGAGGAGCTCACGCAGAGCTCGCTGCCGGACGACGCGCGGGCGGTGGGCGTGCGTTTCGCCCACTGGGAGGCCGCGCTCGCGACCGCCGCGATCGGCGCAACCCGGGAGCGGCCATCGATCATCGTGATCGACGAGTTCCCCTACCTGGGCGAGAAGAGCGACGAGGAGGCGCGGGCCATCGAGTCAATGTTCTCGGCCGCCTGGGAGCGGCGCCTGTCGCGCCTCCCGGTGATCCTGGTCCTGGTTGGCTCGGACCTCGCCATGATGGAGCGTCTGACCGAGTATGGCCGGCCGCTCTACGACCGCCCAAGCCGCCAGATTGTCGTCGATCCGCTGACTCCGAGGGACATCGCGGAGATCGCCGGTCTCCAACCCGAGGACGCCTTCGACGCCTACGCGGTCATCGGTGGGCTGCCGGCGTTCGCTGATGACTGGAGACGGGCGGGAGGATTCCGGGGGTTCCTGCTCTCGGCGCTGAGTCACGCTGACACGCAGTTCGTCAACTCGGGCGTCCGCATCCTGGACGCCGAGTTCCCGACCGGGATCCAGCCGCGCGTCGTGCTCTCGGCGATCGGTCACGGCGAGCGCACATCGAAGGGGATCTCATCGGCATCCGGGATTCCTGCGAGCAACCTTGACCGCTCGCTCAAGCTGCTCTCCGAGACGAAGCGCGTGGTGCGGGTCGAGGAGCCGCTCTCGGCGCAGCGGCTCAAGGCCCCGCGCTACAGCGTCGCTGATCCGTACCTGCGGTTCTGGCTGCGCTTCGTGGAGCCTGCCCTCCCCGAGATCGAGCGGCTCCGTACCGAGCGGGTCGTCGACCGCATCATTGCCGCCTGGCCCGACTTCCGCGGCCCCGCCGTCGAGCCGATCGTCCGGTCGGCCGTCGAGCGCCTGCTCCCCGATGAGCGCCTGCTCGGAGCGGAATACGTCGGCTCCTACTGGACGCGGACGAACGACCCGGAAGTCGATCTCGTTGGGGCTGACAAGCGGCTGGCGCCGGCGAAGGTCGCGTTTGCGGGGTCCATCAAGTGGCGCGAGACAGCCCCCTTCGACTCATCGGACCTCGAGCGTCTCATCACCACGAGCGCACGGGTTCCTGGCGTGGGCCCCGCCACGCCGCTCGTTGTCGTGTCGCGCAGGGGGGTCGATCGGTCCGCGCGGAAGCTCCACCTCGGGTTCGGCCCGGCTGACCTCCTCGCGGCCTACCCGACGGGTTGACTGGGCGCGGCTCGGTCATCTCCGGAGCGGGGGTCGCGTCCGCGGGATCAGCCACAACCTCCAGACGCCGCTGACGAGCATTCGGGCCTATGCCGAACAGCTTGCCGGCGAGCGAACCGACCCCCGCCTCTCGATCATCACCGAGCAGTCCGAGCGCCTGTCACGGATGGTTCGACAGCTGCTTGCCGTCTCGCGCCTTGAGGCCGGCACGCTGCGCCCGCGCCAGGAGGTGCTCGCGCTCGCGCCGCGCGTGCGCAAGGCGTGGGAGGCCCTGGGAGCGAGCGAGGTTTCGTTCGAGGTCACCGATGAGGCGCCGGGATGGCTGGCCGTCGCCGACCCCGATCAACTGGACCAGGTCCTGTGGGCAGTCCTGGACAACGCCGTGAAGTACGGGCGAGGAGCGCCGGTCGGGGCAGTGATCAAGCCGGACGAGGCCGGCGGCCACCTGATCCTGACGATCATGGATCGAGGTGGGGGCGTCCCCGATGAGATGCGTCCGGGCTTGTTCGAGCGCTACTCGAGAGGGACGGCGTCGGATCACCCGGAGGGAACCGGGATCGGCCTCTACGTGTCGCGCGAACTGTGTCGCGCGATGGGCGGCTCACTGGACCTGGAGCTGGCCAGCGACGAGCCGGGTGCGGCCTTCACGATCACGCTGCCGGCCGAGCCGTCAGCGGCGGGAGAGGCGTAGCCCGAGATCAGGCCAGGGCGGGCCCGAGATCAGGCCGGGGCGGTCCCGAGATCAGGCCGCGGACCAGCCCGCTCGAACCGGACGCCGCCAGATGGCGTGTCGCGGGTCGATGCCCACGATCAGACCGGCAGCCAGCCCGAGCACCGGACCGAGCAGGTCCGGAACGCCGGCGAAGACGGCCAAGGTGGAGCCGAGGTACCAGAACGCGTAGAGCCAGAGGGCGGCGGCGGCGATTCGCTTCATGAACCAATCCTGGGACAGGGGCCCACGGCGTCCAACCGGCCCATTCGTACCATCTGGTGCGTCGAGGCCCTAGGCGAAAGGTCCCATGCAAGGTCCATCGGCAAGACTTCGCGTCCAGCCTGAGGGGGAACCGCGCTCGATATGCCTCAACTCCGAATTCGCCGACGAGGGCGCCGCGGCTCGCGCGGGCAGAGCCTGGCCGAGTTCGCGCTCGTCCTGCCGATCCTGATGCTGATTCTCCTAATCACCATCGACTTCGGGCGCCTGTTTTCGGCGTGGGTGACGGTGACGAACGCCACTCGCGTTGCGGCCAACTACGCTGGCGCGGCTCCGACCGCGTCATTTGGGGCGGGTAGTGAATATGAAACCACTGTCCGGAACGAATCGAATAACGCGCAGTGCGCCATCGGGACCGTCCCTCCACCGACCTTCTCCCCGAATACGAACGTGGGATCCACTGCCACGGTCTCATTGACATGCAACTTCAAGCTATTGACCCCATTTATCGGTGGCATCGTTGGCGACCCGCTGCCGCTGTCAGCGACATCGATCTTCGTTGTGCGAAGTGGCACCGTGGCAGGGATCCCGGTCCCGCCGCCGGCCCCGTGTGTCCCCCCCAACCTTGTTGTTCCCTCGCTCGTTGGCCTCACGGTTGCACAGGCTCGTGCTGCTTGGGCGGCTTCCCTGTTTACCGGTTCCTTCACGCCTTCCAGTGGGCACAATGGTCAGACCGTGACGGGCCAGGTCCCTCCTAACGGTGCGTGCCGGCCTCCCGCTCAAGCGATGGTTGTGGAGTACTAATGGAGCTCCGCATGCCGCTCCGAGCATCAAGTGCGGCATCGCGAGGCCGCGGCCAGACGCTGGTCGAATTCGCTCTGATCCTCCCGGTTCTGCTGCTGATCCTCCTCGGGATCGTTGATTTCGGCCGCGTGATATATGCCAACAACGTCATCGCAAATGCAGCCCGCGAGGGCGGCCGGACCGCGATCGTCAATCAGACATCAGCCGAGATCAGAGCCCGAGCAATCGCCCAGGCGACAGGGCTCGCGATCGACGGCGTGTCGACGTCGTGCCCGCCAAGCGGCGTCAGTGGCGTCTGCATTGAGTTCAAGAATGCCGCACTGACCGCGGCGTGCTCGCCGCCTAACCTCGGCTGCGTGGCAGTCATCACCGTTAAGACCACCTTCAGTCCGATCACCCCGATCGTCGGACGCATCCTCGGACCCATTGCCCTCACGAGCGTAACGAAACAAGCCATCGAGAGCCTGTGCACCACCGGGGGAAGCATAACGTGTCCCGTCCGGTGAGCCACGCAGGGCCGATTATGATAGGAGGTTCGTCAGCATGATCCCAACTCCGTCACGGGCGCCGCGGAATGGCGGTCAGGCGATTGCGATCCTCGCGATTGCTGCCGCCGCACTACTGGCGATGGTCGCACTGATCGTCGATGGAGGGATCGCCTTTGCACAGCAGCGCACCACGCAGAACGCGGCAGACGCTGCGTCCGAGGCGGGGGCTGTGGTGCTGATGCAGAAGCTTGCGGGCGTCGTCCCGCTCAAGACCGGGACGGACGTGAACAACGCGGTGCAGAGCTCGGCCGCGTCGAACGGGGTTACTACACCCGTGCAGGCGTGCTACACGGACCTAGACGGCGCGCCTCTCAACACTGATGGCACGCTTGCGGCCGATTGTCTGTCGGCGGCCCAGGTCGGCGCCGGCCTCCCCATCCCGCCCTGTACATCATGTCCGGGCCTGACTGCGGCTGGCGTTCAGGTCTCCGGTTCGCGGCCGTTCGGGACGTTCTTCGCCGGGATCGTCGGCCTGAACGGGTTCTCCGCATCGGCCACGGCGACGGCGAAATCAGGGTACGTAACGGGCTACGCCGGACCCTTGATCCCGGTTACGTTTCCGGCCTTCGCCACGGGCTGCGACGGTAGCGGCAATGCGATTCCATCGAGTGTTGCCTGGCCGGTCGGGGACAAGGACAACCCCATCGCGATCCCTCTCTGCAAGGACAGCCAAGGGAACGTTGGCTGGCTCGACTGGACGCCGACTGCCGGCGGTGCAAGCGAACTCGCAGACGCGATCATTCCGCCGCCGGGGAACCCGCCGATTTTCACACCGCATTGGTACTACATCACGGCGACCGGGAACATCAATTCGGGCCTTGTCCAGACTGCAATGGAGTACTGGATCGGCACCGACATCCTGCTCCCGATCTTCGACGAGACCTGCGATGGCACACCGGCGAACATCGTCCCGAACCAACCGGGCCGGGTCTCGGACTGCGTGGACGGTGGGGGGGATCTCGGCGGGCATGGATCAAACAACTGGTATTTCCTTGTCGGTCTGGCCGCGTTCCACCTGGAGCAGGTGTTCGTCAACGGGGGGGACGGCGGACTCTGCAACGCGTACTACCCCGCCCTTGTCGAGGGCGGGAATGGTGGCACCTCGTGCCTGATCGGTTACTTCGTCGGGCCGGAACACGCCGTCTCTCTCGGAGCGTCCGTTGGAGCTGGCGGCGGGTCCGACACGTCAACTTCACTAGTTGGCGTCCAGTTGATCCGCTAGTCTCAGTCCGTAGGCAACCCAGCGGAACCGTCCGGAGCAGGGCCGCTGTCCTTCGGCCGTCGCCCGACCAGAAGCCGCTCCTCAACCCGAGGAGCGGCTTCTTGATTCACGGCCATGTGGTCCGGACCCGTCTGGTGCAGTCCAGTTCTCAAACCGGGACCAACGGGTGCCTCGGGCCACCCACATGGGCCATGCACGCACGCACCACCGCAAGCCATCGTGCAATGCAGTGACGCCAGCCTTCTGGGTGTCCACTTCACGACCGAGGCATCACGACCACGATGGGTCTTCGAGCATTCCTTCGCCGCCGTCGCGAACGATCACTTGGCCAGAGCCTGGTGGAGTTTGCCCTGATCCTGCCCGTTTTCCTCGTGATCCTGTCGGTCGCGCTCGACCTGGGACGGCTCGCCTACGCCCGCGTCACGATCGCGAACGTCGCCCGCGAGGCGTCCTTCCAGGCCGCGCAGACACCGACCTCGTACCAAGCGGGCCAGCCGTGCGCCACGGATACCAACATGGTGATCTGCCGAGGCATCCTGGAATCGAAGGGCTCGGTCGTCACCGTCAATCCGTCCGACATCACGATGACCTGTACGCCGGACTGCACCGGCACGATGGGCAACACGGTCACGGTCAAGGCCACCGGCCAGTTCAACCTCCTGACGCCGGTCATGGCCGTCTTCTTCGGCGGCACCACGATCACGTTCAGCTCCAGCGCCACCAACCAGGTCTCGGCACTGCCTGCCTACGTCGCGGCCGCCGCGACGCCCACGCCGACCCCCACGCCGACGCCATCGCCCACTCCTTCGCCGACACCGACACCAACCCCTGCGTGCGTCGTGCCGAGCGCCGGCTTCACCTACACAGCGACGCCGTCCACCAACCAGTCGCCAGTGACGGCCACCGTCACAGATACGTCCACCTCAGCGGCCGGCTGCCCCATCACGCAATGGGCCTGGAGTTGGGGCGACGGCGTGACGACCTACGGCCAGTCGCAGTCGGCGCATGTCTACTACAACACGACGGGGCAGCCCGGTAACACCAAGACATTCAGCCTGAGTCTCACGGTCACGAACTCGGGGGGTTCGGCGACCAGCGGCGTGGCGACGATCTCGGTGATCAGGTGAACGTTCTTCGAGCGCCCCGGATCTTGGGCCGCCCGCGACGCCGCCGCTCCGCGGGCCAGACCCTGGTCGAGTTCTCACTGGCACTCATCCCGTTCCTGTTCCTGCTCATGGGAACCGTGGACCTCGGTCGCGGTATCTACACGAACAACGGGGTCGCTCAGGCGGCTCGCGAGATCGCCCGGGTAACGAGCGTCCACCAGTGCGTCGGGCCGTGCTCGAGCGCCACGTGGTCGGCCGAGACCCTCGCCGTCGTGAACACGCAGAAGCAGCTCGTGCCGGGCCTGGCGACCTCGGGCATCACGATCACCTGTACCGACATCACGGACACCGCGCTCACGGTGGCTGCCGGGGAGTTCTGCCCGTCGGGCGAGTACATCCGCGTGACGACGAGCGCGTCGTTCAGTGTCGTCACGCCCCTGCTCCCCGTGCCGAACCCGCTCACCTTCAGCTCCACCGCACACGTCCAGACCACCCAGATCCAGGTCCCATGAACAAGGAGTCGATCGCCATGATTCGTCCCTCGCTCCCCGGCCAGCGGCCGGGAGCGCCGGGCTCCCGGCCCGCATCGGAGCGCGGCCAGATGCTCGTGATCTTTGCGCTCGCGCTTGTTGCGCTCATCGGCATGGTCGGCCTGATCATCGACGGCGGCGACCCGTTCCTCCAGCGGCGCGACCAGCAGAATGTCGCAGACGCGGCGGCGATGGCCGCCGGGTACGCCTCTGTCAACGGTCAGGATGTAAACGCCGCCGCGCAGGACGTTGCGACCGCGAATGGATACGTCAACGGCCAGAACAACACGACCGTCACGGTCAACGTTGGCTCAGACTCGATCACTGTGGATGTGAGCCGTCCACATCAGAACTACTTCGCCGGCGCGATGGGCTTCACCTCCTGGGGCGTATCCACGACCGCCAGTGTTCAGGCGGGCATCCCGATCGGGGCCTTTGGCGCGATGCCCCTTATCTTCAACGAGGCAGCCTTCAACGATACGAGTACTTCCTCGGTGGTCACGTTCGACGAACCGGGGACCGGAACCCAGGACGTGCCACAGACCGCCACATCGTTCAACTGGAGCGTGTACTGCACGGCCAACGGCAACCCGTGCAACGGCGACTCGAACACCGTCAGGGACCTCATCAACGACCGGGGCCGGTCCACCATCCTGTACACCGACGACAAGATCGGGCCGCTCAACGCCGGTGCACATACAACCCTGTACAGCAGCCTCGCGGGAGTGGTTCCAGGTGAGTATCCGGTAGCGATCGTCAACAACGCCGGGGCGATCAAGGGCTGGGCGATGTTCACCATCACGGGCTCTGTGGGCGGTAGCACCAAACAGATCAGTGGGCAGTTCTCGACCAAGAAGAACGCTCTGCCGATGATCATCGCGCAGGGGCATGGGACTGCCACGTCCTACGGTTCGTACGTGGTCAAGCTCACCAACTGACCGCGACGGGTCGCGTGCCCGCCGAGCCGCTCGGACGACGGAGCCGTGCCTTCGGGACGGCTCCGTTTCCATTACCCGTCCGGAGCGAGTCCCCGGTCCTCAGCCCAGTCGATACGTGCCGGGACGACGATTGACCAGCGCCGGGATCTGCCGCCGCACAGTTGCGACGCGGTCCGTATCGACCACGGCGTGGATGATCGTCTCCCGGTCCGGCGCCTGGGCCACCACGATCCCCCATGGGTCGATGACCATCGAGTGCCCGTACGCGGGATGACCGGGCGGTCCACCGATCTGCGAGGGCGCGATGACCCACGCTCCGTTCTCGATCGCCCGCGCGCGCAGCAGGACCTCCCAATGGTCGCGGCCGGTCCGCTCGGTGAAGTTCGACGGCACCGCGAGGATCTCGGCACCCGCCAGCGCGAGCGTCCGGTACAGCTCCGGGAACCGGAGGTCGTAGCAGATCGTCATCCCCAGCCGCGCGCCGGCGACATCGGTCACGACGGGCTCATCGCCCCCCGTGACCCGGGCGCTCTCCTGGTCAACCGGGCCCGCATCCACGTCGACATCGAAGAGGTGGATCTTCCGGTAGCGCGCGACAATCTCCCCGTCCGGCCCGATCAGGGTGGAGGTGTTGTACGGCCGATCGGGGTCTCCCGACGTCTCGGCCAGACTCCCGGCGAGGATCCAGCACCCGTGACGGCGGGCGACCTCCGCGAACGGCTCCGTGAACGGCCCCGGGATGGGGCGGGCCGAGGCGCGGAAGCCGTCGTCCGGGCCACGGAACTGGAGATACTCGGGCAGCGCGACCAGGTGCGCGCCGGCAGCCGCGGCGGTGTCCGCCAGCTCGGCGGCGCGCGCGACGTTCGCTTCCGGGTCCGACCCGGCGTCGGTCTGGATCAGGGCGACGTGGAGTTCCATCCGCCCATGGTAGCGACGCCCGCTACGGCTCCGCGTCAGCGGGGCGGCATGCGGCAGCGGGGCGGCAAGCGGCAGCGGGGCGGCAAGCAATGAACGGGCAGCGTGCGGTACGACCGCCGGTCGGAGCCACGGGTCCGGATTGAACGCTCCGAGAGCAGCTTCGACACCGCGGCCCGGTTCGGCGGCCGGCTTCAGGCCAACATGCTCGCCGGGCGAGCGAATCGGCGCCTCGACGGCGTCTCCGCGGTCGTACCGCTCGCCCGGCGTTCAGCGCGCCGCGGAAGGGGTCTCGGCCTTTGCCTTGTGCTCAGAGCCACACCCAGGCCCGCGCCAGGGACCCTGTCAAGGACGGTTCTGAACGAGATCGGGCGTCACCCGGGCGGGAGAGTCCCCGCCGGCATCGGGTCACCAGCTTCGGACTCGAGCGTGACCTGCCCGTCGGCGGTGACGCTGTAGACCCAGGTGTGGCGGCTGATGCAGCCGGCCGGACAGTCGCCCCAGCCTCTCGTGATGGTGATCCGGTACCCGCCGTCGGCGATGGCTTCGGCGGTCCACCACGCAGATGCGCCGACGATGTCGGGGTTCACGGCCTCGATGCCATGGAACTGCGGGTCACTGGCGAGCACGAGGGCGGCTGCTTCCTCCGCTGACTTCACCGGAACGACGATGGGTGTTGGCTTCAGGCCGATGAGCTGCGTGGGCGCCAAGTCGCTGCCGCCACTGCACGCTGCGATGCCGGGGGCCACAAGGGCCAGGAACAAAGGGGTGATGGCGAGGAACCGCATTCGCGGCAGATGGCGCAAGGTCTTCATGGCGCCTTGGACGGTGGCAAATCGGCCGTGGTTCCCCCTGCGCATCGGTGGGGATCTGCGAGCCGCCGGTCAGTGCTCGAGGAGCACCTTCGCGGGCTCGGCCCGGACCTCGAAGTGCGACACGTGGGCGAGGGCCTCGTCCACCGTCCGACGAACCGTCACGACCGCACTCGGATAACCCGCCGCTCGGACCAACATCTGGAGGTGGGCCGCGGCCGTGGTCGAGTCCGCGTCCACCGTTCCGCGCCGGATCTGCGCCCAGGCGGTCTCGACCGCCTCTCGGAACGGGATGTCGTCCCAGTCAATGACCTTGAGCTCGACGCGGTGTTCCAGCATGGCAACACCTCCACGCTGATCCTACGTTCATGCGCCGCGTGCCGACGACGGCTCTCCCGCCCAATGCGGCGGGCCGTCCGGCCCGACCGGGTGGCTCGGCCGAGTGACCCTCCCCCGACCCAGGGCGTTCTGCCAGGGAGAACCAATGGCGGAATTGGTGCCCGGGGCGGGGCCAGGAGACCGAGCTGCCGAGTTCGTAGCGACGCGCGGGAGTCGCCCGGCGGCCCTGCCCGGAGGGCTCGCACCCCACTTGTCCTGCTGTGAAGAACACCGAGGGAGAACGCGGGCGGGCAGCGAGGGCGCGCGTGGAGCAGGCGGGAGCCGGGCACCAGAGCGCCGCCCATCAAGGTCGCGCCGTGCCTCGCGGTAGCATGCCGGCATGGCCCTGCCCGCCCCATTGCCGAGCGCCCGGCATGTGACGCGTCTCTCGCTGCCCTTGATCGGCGCCTTCGTGGTCGGAGCGATCGCGTATGGCGGCCTGTACACGTTCCCTGCCCTGTCCGTGGCGTTCGCCGAGGAGTTCGGGATCAGCCGGACCGTGGCGGTCACGCCGTGGACGATGTTCCTCCTCGTGACCGCGATCTCGAGCCCCCTCCTGGGCCGCGCCTACGACCAGTTCGCCGATCGGGATCTCCTGACCGCGTCGATGGTCCTGATCGCCGCCGGCTGGCTGGGGGTCTACCTGGCGCCGGACATCTCGATCGTCATCCTCGCCTACGCCGCGTTCCATGCCCTCGGGCTGCAACTGGCGTTCATCGGGACCACGACGGCCATCGCCCGCCGGTACGCGGGCATGTCCGGGCTGGCGCTCGGGATCGCCTACGCGGGTCCGGGGATCGGGGTGGCGGTGGCGCTGCCGGTCGCGGCCGGACTGATCCAGACGGAGGGTTGGCGATCGGCGTCGCTCGCCTTCCTCGGCGCATCGCTGGTGGGGGTCGTCTTCGTCTGGCTCATGACTGCCGGGCCGGCGATCCTCGTGCCTGCGCGCAGTCCTGCCGGTGCCACTCGCGACAAGGAGGCCGAGCTTGCCGCGCGAGCGTCGGGCCTCCACGAGACCGCCGCCCCGGGCGCCGTCTCCGCGAGCTTCGAACCGCTTCCGGCCGGCAGCGGCGCCTCGGTGACGGCGCACACGGGTATTCACCGGGTCGTCCGCACGCGGCGGTTCTGGGCCCTGTTCCTGGGCGCGGCGGCCATCGGTGCCTTCGACGAGGGTGTGATCCAGGCGTTCCTGCCCCACGCCGTCCGAGCCGGTTTCGGTGCGGGCTTCGCGGCGAGTGCACTGGGTGCGCAGGCGCTGGCCTACGTCGCCGGCCAGGTGATCGGGGGCTACCTGTCCGACCGGCTCGGGCGCCGCGGTGTCGGCCTGGTGGCTGCGGCGGTCATCGGCGGTGGCGTGCTGCTGGCCTTCGGCGCCTCGGCCGCGCTCCCGGCGGTTGCCCTCGCCGGGATCGTCCTTCACGGGGCCGGGAGCGGGGCGACGATCGCCGTCCGCTCGGCCGCCCTGTCCGATGTCTTCGGCGGCCCGAACTTCGGGACGATCTTCGGGCTGCTCGCGGTCGCCTACCCCGTCGGCGGCACGATCGCCGTCTACGCCGGCGCGCTGTCCGCCGATCGCCTCGGGACGTACGCGCCGCTGGTCGCGCTGGTCATGGTTGCGCTCGTGGTCTGGGCTGTCGCGCTGTGGATCGCCGGCCCGCGCCGGCACGGTCCCCGCGGCGCGCGGACGACCGCGGCGACCACCCCTGCCGGCCACACCGCCTGAGCGGAAGCAAAAGGGCACCGCGCCGGGGGCGCCTCAGTACACCTGATCGTGCGTGCCGAGGTTCACGAGGAACGCCTCGTCGCCATTCCAGCGGAACAGGACGCGCAGATCATCGTCGACGCTGAAGGCCCAGTAGGCGTCGAGTTCGCCCTTCAGCTTGTGCGTCCGCAGGAGCGGATCAAGTGGGTCGGCTGCGAACCGGCGGAGCGCGGCGCGCAGCATCGAAGCCTGCGGTTCCCGGAGCTTCCTGGCCTTGCGAAGGAAATGGCTCGAGGCCGTGAACCGCAATTCAGCCCCGAAGGTCGTCAAGCAACCGCTCGAGGTCGTCGAAGCGCGGCGCCTCGCCGACCAGATACTCCGCCTCCGCCTCGCGGACTTCGCCCAGGAAGACCAACCGCCGAAGCGCGCTGAGTTCGGCCTGATCGCGCTCGTACCGCTCGGGGCTCACGATGTAGGCCGCCTTCCGTGAGCGCTGCAGCACGACGGTCGGTTCGTCGGCCGTCTGCACGTCCTGGATGACTTCGGCCACGCGCTGCCGCAGGTCACTGATCGGAATGCTCTTCATGGTACGTGTAACTGTACAGTCTGATGTACCTCTGTCAATACGATTGTGGCCTCATCGGCAAGGGTCGGCGGCTGCCCATCGAACATCCCCGGAGGTTGCGAGCGCCGGTATTATGCAGATGCAACGTTCCGGGGCACTCCACATCGCGCTGAAGTACGAGTTCATTGTGACCCACATCGACGACGATGGCCGGGGTAGAACCCTGAACCTTCCTACCTGTGAGACCGCCAGCCGCCCTGAGCCCCGCGTCCTCCTCACCACGGGCACCCCTCACCTCCTCCCCCCCCCCCCCCCCCCCCCCCCCCCCCCCCCCCCCCCCGGCCCCTCTCTCCGCCGCCCCCCGCTGCCCGCCCCCCCCCCGCCCCCCCCCCGCCCCCC
>ORJL011052908.1_pt1 | contig 26262 bp, 26 predicted proteins | sample 1779941 | NCBI WGS metagenome assembly ORJL01 (sample SAMEA104232317, study PRJEB22302) | groundwater metagenome | biome: forest; feature: aquifer; material: groundwater | place: USA | collected 2011-08-07 | depth 5.8 m
AAGATCTCGTAGTCCCGGGGTGTAAATACTTGAGATTGAAATGAGACTTGGGCTTGAATCGTCATCGTCGATTTCCTCCTGAGCCTTTCGGCTCATTCTAGAGACTCGACCTGACATTCAACATACATGTCTCAATCGTTAGATGGCTACTTTTTAGACAGGGTATGATTGACTGTCCTAAGTAATTTGTTCTAGAGATAGCGTACGCTTTCTAAATTCCAAGTCTGAAGGTAAATCATGAATCCTTCCATTATCCGCTTGATTGCGATCGTCCTTCTGATCGCCGCCGCAGTGGTGGCTATTCTTAATCTGCATAGGGTGGCTGATTTAAGAATGCCTTGGCTGGCCCCTCTACTTATGATTTGCGGCGTAGTTTTCGTGATATTTGCAAGGCGACGCAAGGGATGAGAGATTCTTTTCTCAACTACGACACCATCTAACAATTTGTTGGACCGGAGCGGCGGGAGCGTGTTTCTCAACTTGATTGGTCCGGCGATACTTGATTGAATTCGCGCCGCCGCGTCAACTCAACCGTTGGGCGGCAGGAGGAACCATGAAGAATACTCAACGCGCACTAGGGAACTTCGTGGTTGTCGGAGTCGTGCTGTACTTTGTCCTGATTCTAATTCTTCATCTGCTACGGCCCGACTCCAATCCGGCGCGGCATTTTTTGAGCGAGTACGCGGTTGGACCGTTTGCGGTGTTGGGTACGATCGTCTTCTATGTGATGGCCCTGACGGCAGCGGCGCTAACCTTGGGCTTGCTGTTCGCCGTAAATCGCTCCACCTGGCTCTATGTTAGTTCCTTCTTCCTCATACTGGTCAGTGTCGCGTTTGTTACATCGGCAATTTTTCCTACCGACGTCAACCCCAAGGGTGGGCCGCCAATCGCGCACACTCAAAGCGGAGCGATTCATGACCTGGCCGGGTTGTTCGTCTTCCTCGGCTTGGTCATTGCCTCGCTGACTCTGCCGTGGGCCCTGAAACGTGACGCCACTTGGAGGGCTTCCTTCAACCGCGCGCTCCTTCTTGGCCTGTTAATTCTTGGGCTCTTCTTTGCATTCTTTGCCTTGCCTTGGGCGTGGAAAGGTCTCGGGCAACGAGCGATGGTATTTGTAGTGCTGATATGGCTCTTAACGAATGGGCTGCAACTTCGTCGTCACAGAATTGCATCGCGCGATTCGAACCACATAGACAACGGGCCTTAACCATCGCCGCCGCCGAACAAATCGTTGCAGGTGAGCCGCGATTGCGCGTCCTTCATCAAGTCTTTATTTTCACAGGTTGTCGCAATTCGCGCGGCCACCTGAACTCAGACGTTATGTTGCTTCTTCCAATGAAGTCCTCCAAGTTCTGGATACCGGTTGTAGTCGCCCTTGCGGTAACTCCGATCTTTCTCTACCTCGGAATTGCTTCCGGCGGCGCTGGACACGGTAACTACTTGCTGGCGAAAGTTCTGTTTCCTTTCACCATGCTGTCAACCAGGGCTCTTGGTTCTATCACCGCGCCCTTTGTGATTTTGGCAATTATCCAATTCCCCCTGTACGGGGTCGTCGTTGGTTCAGCTAACCTGAAGAGCAAATTGCCGGCATCCGTGATTGGCGTTCTCGTCATTCATACGTTGGCTGTGTTGGTTTGCTTCGGGTTCGTTAGCGAGAATTTCTCTTGAACGCTCTAATCGAATGGGCGCAATATAAACAATCGGGTACGAAAGTCGAAGTCAAGCACAGAGATCCCCTCTCCCGCCAAAGTCTTGATTGACTTCGGAGGGCTATTAAAGACTCGCCGGCTGGCGTCTCAGGTTTCGTCACCGAGTTGCTTAGCAGTCACCACGTCGCTGACCTACATTCACCCCGTGAGAGAAAGTTGATGCGATCAGATTCCAAAGACTCTCTCTCACGGGGTACACGTTCTATCGACCTTTTTTGTGTTTGCTTCTGTCAGCCATTCAGGTATGTGAGACGCATCCGGTGAGATAGAAAGACTTATCTCACGGGACGGCCCATGGTCCGGTTGGGCTTTTGGCGGTCCGGTGCGGGCCTAACCACTAGCACCCCACGCGGGCTGCCCGCGCGGGGACCCCGCTTGGACGAGACTTACAAGATTTTCATCTTGCAGCCTACGATTTGGTTTAGAGACTCCGCACCGGCCCATAAGGTGTTTGGTTTGGCGCCTGGTAACTCTCACTCGCTGACTCAGCAACTTGATTCACTCAAGCGCCGATTGATGTGCATCAACTTCAACGCATCAACTCATCGCAATAAGGTGTCCTCCTTAACCACATCGCTCTCAAGGTCGAAACAATCTTGCGCTCCTTAACCAACCGCGTAGCGGTTGCAGAAAGTAGCCAGGGGTAAGCGACCGCAGGTTGCGCCACCCCTGGATCACGTGAGAAAAGATTTCCGCGCCCTGTAGGGGCGCAAGAGATTTCGATTCGATAAGAACTCGCAACAGTTCTTCGCCGGCTAAAGCCGGCGCTGGAATCAGAGGGGAACGTGATCCCCGGGTTACGCTTGCTGGCGCTTCGCTCACCCGGGGCTACTATCTGTCGCCGCTCCGCGGCTTGTTGAGGCAAACATCCACGTTGACTCTTTGCTAAGTTGGCGTTATCACTTTGGGCGCCACCCTACAATTCGTTGGACGCGAGCGGCGTGTTTCGAAATAGCTTGGTGCGGCGGAGGATGCTTTGATTCGCGCCGCCGCGTCAACTCAACCGTTCGGCCGCAGGAGGGACCCCATGGGGCGCACCTGGACGATCATTGGCGTTGGCGATGTGTCTGGCAGCTTCAAGTGGTACCAGTCGCTTTCTGATCCTGACTGTCGTGTCGTGGTATTTCAGGCCTGAGAGTAGAAAGATCGTTTGATCAATAAGTGAATCGTATGAAAACGGAATTGTTACCAGCCGACCGTGAAGAACTACTCAGCGAATTAAAGACGCGTTTTGAGGAAAACATGAACCGCCACGAGGGTCTTGAATGGGCTAAAGTGCAGGCCAGGCTGGAAGCTGATACTGAAAAACTGTGGTCACTCAGTGAAATGGACAGAACCGGCGGAGAGCCGGATGTTGTCGGGTTTGATAAAAAAACGGGCGAATACATTTTTTACGATTGCAGCGCGGAAAGTCCAAAAGAACGCAGAAGTCTTTGTTACGACCGCGAGGCTCTGGAGTCAAGGAAAGAACATAAACCGAAAAACAGCGCTATCGATATCGCCACTGCCATGGGCGTTGAGATCTTAACGGAAGAAGAATATCGGGAGTTGCAGAAACTCGGAGAGTTCGATCTGAAAACGTCGAGCTGGGTGAAAACACCGGTTGAGGTCAGAAACTTAGGCGGTGCCATCTTTTGCGATCGCCGCTTTGGCCGCGTCTTCACGTATCACAACGGTGCCGAATCTTACTACGCCGCCAGAGCATTCCGCGGCTCGCTAAGGGTCTGAATCTTCGCAGTTGTAGGTTTGCGCTTTCGGTTTGCGCGTTTGCGCTTCTCGATTGTGCGGATGCGCGTTACGTGCTTGACTGCTAGGTTACGCTAAATTTTCTAATTTTAAGGGGTGCCACAAACATGAGTCTGGGCATGATTTATTTCTTGTTCTTTTCGTCCATGATCATCGGCTCCCATAGCTCGACCTTGTTCTTGTCCGGATCCATGATCCATGCAAATTTTCCGTTTTCGTGCGATTCCGGCCCCGATACGATCTCGACGCCGTTCTGCTTTAGCTGATCGAGCAATTCGTCCAAATTATCAACTCGGTAGTTGATCATAAAGGAAGACTCGCTCGGGCTGAACCATTTGGTGTCGTTGTCCGCCGTGGTCCATACTGTGAGGCCGCCGTCCTCGGCCTTATCGTCAGGCCATCTCAATATCGCACCTCCCCAATTCTCAAGATCGAGGCCGAGATTCTTCTGATACCACGACGCCAGTTCGGCGCCCTTGTTCCGACTCTTAAAAAATATCCCGCCGATTCCAGTAATTTTCGCCATACACTTTCCTCCTGAATAACCTTGTTCTCATGACTGATGTCGCCAACACATCGGATCGCCGCTACACGGTATCATTAAAAGCGGGGTTCTTTGGCAAATGAGGCAATTGCGGTTCGGCTTGGCTTGCCAGCCGCGTCGCATTCGTCCCCCGCTGAGCGAGCGTGTCTTCCTTCCTGTAATTGTCCTTTCGGGATTTTGGATGTGGAAAGGCCATGTCCTTCGACGACTTGTTTCGAAAAGAGCGGTTCAACAAGATGTTAGCCGCCTTGACTCCGCGCTGGATCAAACAACAATCTCAAAGGGCTTGTTAAAGACCACCGAAACAAAGAAGCCGATGACTACATTCAATACATCTCGTGAAATCCCAGCAACCGTAGAACAAGTCTTTGCCGCGATCAGCGATCCGGAACGCTTGTCGCGGTGGTGGGGACCAGCCGGTTTCACCAATACTTTCAAAGTCTGCGAGTTCAAGAATGGTGGGCGTTGGTCTTTCATCATGCACGGACCAAATGGCAACAACTATCCAAACGAAAATGTGTTTGCAGAAATAGAATCGCCGAGGAAGGTCGTTGTCCAACACGCCTCGGAGCCAGAGTATCGCTTAACCACTGTCCTGGCTGCGTCGGCGGTGAAAACTGTCATATCTTGGTCGCAGGCATTCGAGAGTTCAGAAGTTGTCAGCCGCCTTGAACACATCGTTGTCCCCGCCAACGAACAGAACCTTGAGCGCCTGTCGGTTGAGGTCTTGCGTAAACCGGGCGGCGGCTAACCATGTGCTGCAGCGAACCTGCACACCAAGGCAGTCGAAAAGAAATGAAATCCCCAAGATTCAATTCAGTTGAGGAATCTTTAGCCTCGAAGCCGAAGGCCAAGGGCATGTCGCGCGCAAGCAACCGACTCAATCAATAATCTAAAGCTCCATGCAGATGTCTCCTCCCTAAATAATCAGGTATTGGGAAAGCAGGATGATTAGCCTGCCGGAGAAATCTGCTAACTTTGATACTTAATTTCTAAGCCCGACTTTCATCGGGCCATTGTGCAAAATAGTCGGACGCGAGAGGTCTATCCCCACGTGCAGGAGGACGGGTATGAGAGTAGTGGCATTCTTATTAACGACATCGCTTCTTGGGATCGCCGGATGCCAAAAGACCGAGCAGGTAAAAAAGGTGTCGTTCATTTTGCAGCAAAACGAGAAGCCCTTTGCTAATGAAGAGATCGCGATAGTGCCCATCGAGGGTGACAAAGTCCTGACCAGCGATGAAAAGAGATTGGGCCTGGGTAAAACCGATTCACAAGGACGCGCGACGATTGAGTTTCGCAGTCCCGCACAGTATGCGAAATATGTCCTGGTGTGGCGCACATCCGGAAAGTATCTGATGCTGAGACATCAAGACCAGGCATTGACTTTCAACTGCGATTCGCCATCCTGTGACCTGGGCAAGGTGGTCTTTGAAGTATTTGAATTCAGCGGCGGAAGTCGTTGACAATTCATTGGCCCAACACGGCGTTGGACTGGAGCGCGGGGAGCGTTTCTCGCAACTTGACTACCCGCTTGCTACGGAACCAGCGGATCCGTAAGCGGCAACTCGTAACGCAGTTATTTCCCGCCGCGTCAACTCAAGTGTTGGGCGCTGTCATAAACAAACCTTGAAGGTATTGAATAATGAAAAACATTTTCTCGTTTCTGTTGCTAATCGCCATGATTGCGGCACCGGCTGTAGCACAGAGTAAGAAGAAAGCGATCCGCTCAGGGCAGAGGATTGAACGTGAACTAATAGAACTGGAGCGCCAGCTATCTGAGGCTTTGGCCAGGCAGGATGCGGCGGTCCTGGACCGTTTGTGGAGTGAGACGCTTGTGTTCACTTTTCCCAATGGCCAGATTTCCAACAAGGCCCAACGGCTGGCGGCGCAAACGCCTTCGGCCGATCCGAGTCAATTGACCAACCGCAATGAGGAGGTGAAAGTGCACCTTTATGGCAACAGCGCCGTTGTTACCGTGCGGTCGAGATGGTTGGACAAGGCGGGCACACAGCCATATAGCGATCCGTATCAAGCGACTCATGTGTGGGTGAAACAAGATGGACGCTGGCAACTCGTGGCGGCACATGTGAGCCAGGTAAAGACCCAAAGTCTTTCCGCAACACGCAACGCGCGCCCCACACGTCGTTGAACCGGGCAGCGGGCGTCCGAAAGCAAGATTGAATAGAAACATGGACAACGGCAATCCCGCGGTGATAGCCTGCGCCGGAAAACGAGCAATCAGACGCGAAAATTATCTCAAGTCTCTAATCCCGGCCGGAGGATCGCCAAAGCCCTTCGGGTCCGCCACTTCTTGGCTTCTTTGAGAACAAATAACGTATTGAGTTTTGAACTCGTGAGGATTCCCATGCTGATAATCGCGCTTGCGTTTAGCCTGCTCATGACCGGACCGCCGGCATCCGCCGACGGCAGATACGGTCGGGTCGACTTTAACAACTCGGGCGCTCCCTCAGCCCAGGCTGCCTTTCTCGACGGCCTGGCGCTGCTTCACGACTTTGAGTATCCGGCGGCCGCCGCAGCTTTTCGCCGAGCAGAGGCCGCAGATTCCGGCTTCGCGATGGCTTACTGGGGCGAGGCGATGACCTTCAACCATCCGATCTGGATGCAACAGGATCTTACGGCTGCTCGAAACGTCCTGAACAAGCTGGCGCCGGCACCCGCGGAGCGCCGCGCCAAAGCGAAGACCGATCGCGAGAAGGAATATCTCAACGCGCTTGAGATTCTTTACGGAGATGGAAGCAAGGAGGAACGCGATTTCCGTTTCGAAGCAGCGATGGCGAAGCTGCACGCGCACTACCCGGACGATGTCGACGCAGCCGCCTTCTACGGACTCGCGATCCTCGGCACCGCGCACGCGGGACGCGACATCGCTACCTACATGCGCGCGGCAAGTGTACTCGAAGACGCCTGGATCAATCACCGAGATCATCCGGGAGTCCTCCACTATCTGATCCATAGCTACGACGATCCAGCGCACGCGCCGCTTGGCCTGCGCGCAGCGCGGCTCTACGCGAAGATCGCGCCTGATGCGGCACACGCCCAGCACATGACTTCGCACATTTTTCTCGCGCTCGGGATGTGGCGGGAAACCGTTGACGCGAACCTCGCGGCGATCGCTGATGTAAACCGGGAGCGCATGACGCAGGCGAAGAGTACCCTGCGCTGCGGCCACTACCCGAGCTGGCTCGGATACGCGTATTTGCAACTCGGACAGATGGACAAGGCTAAGGGTGCGCTCTCGTCGTGCCGCACGGCGCTCGAATCTGAAGTGGCAATGGACCATCCCAGCCATTCGATGGACCCGGATGACAGCGTGAGCGGTTCGTTCGCCAATATGCGACTCCGCTACCTGCTCGATACGGGCGACTGGACGGGCGAGATCGCGGGCTGGCCGTTGCCGAAGACCGCCGGGCTGGGCGCGCGACTTGATTTCGCATTCGCGCGGGCGATGAGCGAGATCATGCAGAAGCACCGTGATGCCGCGCGTCAAGCACTGGTCGAACTCGAGACAATCGGACGAGAGGTTGCCAACGTCGAGACGAAACGTGGTGCTGCGGATCCCACCTACGGTGTGCGTCCGGAGATCTTGCTCGTTGAGGCCCGGGCGCTGCTTGCAGAGCAGGAAGGCGACCTCGCCGGCGCCGAGAAACTGCTGCGCCAGGCAGTCGGCTTTGAGGAGAAGCTCCCGATCGCCTTCGGCCCACCGGCGATTGACAAGCCGACCAACGAACTCTTGGGAGAATTCCTGCTGCGACATGGCCGAAGAGACGAGGCGCGCGCTGAATTTGAAAAAGCCATCGCCCGAACTCCCGGCCGTCGCCTCGCCTTGAAGGGATTTGAGGCCACTTCGGCCAGCGCCGCGCGAGCCGCGAACCGATAGCCCATTGAAAACAAAAAAGCAGATGTGCCGGCTGTAGACAGGAGCAATCTTGCGGTGATAGCCTGCGCCGGTAAAACGAGCAATCAACGGACACTAGCCCGACTGTAAGGGAGGGCTCCGTCTTTAGACCCGGCTAACATGTGAGCCCTCCCTTACGGTCGGGCTAGTGCCCCGAGTGATTTGATACCCACAAAACCTTTCAGGAGGAATACGGTGATGAGAAGGACTGCGATAGTTGTGCTGATGAGCCTTTGCCTGATGGCGCCGGCGTTTGTAGTGAACGCCCAGGATCCGACGGCGCCACCACAAGAGCCGGCCGCAACGGGAAGCCCGCGGCCTGGCCTCACGCCGCCGACAACGGACCCGCAGCCCTACGAAAAAGTCATCACCAAAGACGCCAAATCGAAGAAAGGCCTCTTCACGGTTCATCAGGTGAAGGATAAGTATTACTACGAGATTCCAAAGAAAGAATTCAACAAAGAGTTTCTGTGGGTGGCGCAGATCGCCCGCACCACGCTGGGCGTCGGCTATGGCGGCCAGGCGTTGGGCAATCGCGTCGTGCGCTGGGAGCGCAACGAAAACAAAATCAATCTGCGCAACATTAACTACAGCGTAGTAGCCGACCCATCGAAGCCGATCGCGCAGGCAGTGCAAGCGTCAAACAATGATTCGATCATAATGACCTTTCCGGTGGCCGCATGGGGTCCGGATGGCGCGGCGGTAATCGAAGTTTCGCGCTTGTTCACCACCGATGTGTTTGAGTTCAGCGCGCGACAAAGACTGAACGCGACGACCATGGATCCTACGCGCTCGTACATCGAGCGCATCTCGCCTTACCCAGAGAACATCGAGGCTGATGCTTCGCAGACTTACACGCGTATTCCCGCGCCGGCCGGACTCACGACTGCGCCGCCCACACAGGGTGGCATGAACCCGGGCAGCGCGACGGTGGTTCTGCACCACAGCATGGTCAAGCTGCCGGAAAATCCGATGATGCCGCGAGTGTTTGACGAACGCGTCGGATACTTTACGGTGAGCCAGATGGACTATGGCCGCGACGATCACAAAGCGCCAGAACGCCGCTACATCACTCGCTGGCGTTTGGAGAAAAAAGATCCCAACGCCGAACTCTCAGAACCAATCAAGCCGATCGTCTATTGGATCGATTCGGCGACGCCGACCAAATGGGTTCCGTACATGAAGCGCGGCGTCGAGAAGTGGCAGAAGGCTTTCGAGGCCGCCGGCTTTAAGAACGCAATCATCGCCAAGCTGGCGCCGACGCCGAAGCAGGATCCTGAGTTCAGCCCGGAAGACGCGCGCTACTCAGTGATTCGCTGGCTGCCTTCGACGATTGAAAATGCTTCGGGGCCGCACGTCTCCGATCCGCGCACGGGAGAAATTCTGGAATCGGACATTCAGTTCTATCACAACATCATGAACCTGCAGCGCTCATGGTATTTTCTGCAGGCTGGTCCGCTCGATCCGCGGGCGCGAAAGCTGCCGCTGCCCGACGATCTGATGGGCACGCTTTTGGAATTCGTCGTCGCGCATGAGGTCGGCCACACGCTCGGCTTTCAGCACAACATGAAGGCCAGCTCAAACTATCCGCAAGAAAAAGTCCGCGACCGCGATTGGGTTCACAAGATGGGCCACACACCATCGATCATGGACTATTCGCGCTTCAACTATGTCGCGCAACCCGAAGACCGGATCGATGTGGATGATCTGGTGCCGGGCATCGGCCCCTACGATGTGTGGGCCACGATGTGGGGATACAAACAGATTGCCGGCGCCCAGACTCCCGACGCCGAAAAGCCGACGCTCGATCAGTGGGCGCACGAGCAGGACACGACGCCGTGGTATCGCTTCTCGACGGACGGTGCGGCCGGTAGCGATCCCGGCGAGCTGACCGAAGCCGTCGGTGACGCGGACGCCGTAAAGTCAACGACGCTGGGCATCGCGAATCTGCAACGCGTGTCCAAGATGCTGGTGTCCGCGACTACTACTGAGAAGGGCGAGCCCTACGACGACCTCGCTGAGTTGTATGGTCGCATGCTCGGTCAGTGGACGCTGGAGGTGAATCATGTCGCCGCGATTGTCGGCGGCTTCAACAGTCAGCAGAAACACATCGGCCAGGCGGGCGTGCGGTTCGCGCCGGTCCCGAAAGCTCGTCAGGTCGAGGCCGTAAAGTTTCTCAACGACAACGCTTTCGCTACGCCGACGTGGTCGATTGATAAAGAAGTCTTAAGGAGAATCGAACCTATCGGCGCGCTCAACCGAATCCGCAACGCGCAGAACAGCGTCTTGAACAATTTGCTATCCAGCGCGCGTTTTGCGCGACTGGTCGAGCAGCAAGCGCTTGACGGCGACAGCGCCTATCAACCCACCGAGTTCCTGGCCGACGTGCGACGCGGCGTGTGGAAGGAACTGGACGCGCCGCAAGTGAGGATAGATGCGTATCGCCGCAACTTGCAGCGCGCCTATCTTGATCTCGCAAACAACAAACTCAATACCGCGCCGCAAACTTTGCCGCCAGGCTTTCCGCCGCAATTCGCGGCATTGTTTGTCACCAGCGGCGACGAACGGCCGGCTTATCGTGCCGAGCTGCGCGCGCTGAATGCTTCAGTCGGCGTTGCGTTGGCACGGACAACCGACCGCGCTACGAGGGTGCATCTGGAAGGCGTGCGTGATCAGATTGCCAAGATCCTGAATCCCAACTTCGCGGGAGGCGGTGCGGGCAGCGGCGGCGCCAACAGATCGGCCTTCGATGAACTGTCCCTGAGGGCTCCGGATGTCTGCTGGCCAGACTATGTGATTCGGCCGTAGCGCGGATCTGGGAGTGCAGGAATCCTGCCTGCATCTTCCGGGCAGTAGCCCGCGCGTGACCAAGGGCTCTTCACGCTGAAGGCGTGAACTAAAGTAGCCAGGGGTAAGCGACCGACGGTCGCGCCACCCCTGGATCACGTCAGAAAAGATTTCCGCGCCCTGAAGGGGCGCAATAAACTACGGATCGGATCGCAACCCGAATGTTTTCGTTTGGACGCGAGCGGCGGGAGCGTGTTTCTCAACTAACTTGGTGCGGCGGAGGTGCTTTGATTCGCCCCGCCGCGTCAACTCTGACGTTCGCGCGCATCGCTGTGTCAGAACGGCGAGCGGTAGCGACCCGATCATAAACTCAACTTGCGTGTTCGATCCCATCGCTACCGCTCCGGGTTCTGACACGACGCCGCGCTCCTTATTCACAGAGAACCAGTAGCGCGTTACAATCAGGGGCGCTCGAACAAATCGCTGGGACGCGAGCTCGGATAGCCTCTTTCTCAACTTGATTTACCCGCTCGCTACCGCGCGCGGTTCTGCAACGAGGTAATCGCCGCGCCCGTCAACTCTGACGTTCCGGCACCGGGAGAGATTAATGAGCATCAATAGTCCCGGTGGGATAACTTCCGAAACGAACCGTGAGAGATCCGATGGTGGATCTCTTGCCCTCCTGCGCGCAGTGGTTATGATCGCGGTGGTGGCTGGCGCCGCCGGCTCGGTCGGCTTGATGCTCTGGGTGGGTCATCGCAATCCTTCCCGTCTCCTGCTCGCCCTTTTCGTAATCTGGGATGTCGCCCCGTTCATCGCCCTCGCATGGGCCAACACTGCTTCGAAGCGCTGGTCGGTTCTTACGCAAGCGACGCTCTATAGCGTGACGCTCCTCATCAGCGTCGCATCGTTGGCCATCTACGGGAATGTCGCCTTTGGACCACCGAGGCCCACGCCTGCGTTCATGTTCCTGGTCGTTCCACCAGCGTCGTGGGTGATGTTGACGATTGCGGTTTCGATAGCCGCATCAATGTCACGCAGGTTGTTCCGTTGAGGAGCTGACGCCGGGAGGAGACCCGCGCGGATATGCAGAACCACCGTTTGCGCGTATAGTCCTTTGGAATCAAGTCTGGCTCACTTCCTTCTCAGCTTCTCTGGAATCTCCCAGATCGTCTGGAGTCCATTAGCCCAAAGTCCCCGTGTCGGAAATCCAAATTTGGCCTTTTCTATTTTGACAGTTGGAGAAAACTCATGAAACAGTTTCCCCTGATGACGAAGCTTACCGAAAGAATGAATGCCAGGACTGCGGGCGTAAGCGCGGTGCTCGGTTTCGCGCTGATTTTTGCCGTCGGGCTCGGATGCCGCGGCCTCAACAAACGTACGGCCAACCAAAGTAATCAACCGATGAAGATTTTCAAGGAACTGAAAACCAGCGGCACAGTCACTTCGACCAACCTGGGAGGAAGTTGCGCCAAGAAAATTAACGGAGTAATTGTGCGCTCGTCGCCAGTCGGTTTCAGCTATTCGGTCGACGGCAAAAGCTACACGAGCACCGGATGCACTTACAACCCGCAAACTATGGTCGGAGCAAGAATAGATGTTTGTTACAACTCGTCATCGCCAGCCAGCGCAAAGCCTTGCGGTGACTAAATCGAAAAATCGCTGTCGAAGGGGAAGGATATCTTCTCTTGTTATCGAGGGTTTCGCTAACTAGAATGTTCGCGAACAACCACCCTGGACATGACACAGGACTTCACTGAACGCGTCGTGTTGATTACCGGAGCTGCTCGCGGCCTGGGGCGCGCGACTGCCGAGCGCTTTATCGAGCGCGGCGCCCAGGCCGCAGTCAACGTCCGCACTCCTGAACGCGCCGAAAATCTAGCGAATGAATTAGGAAGCAGAGCCTACGCCGCGCCCGGCGACATCAGAAGCGCTGAAACCGTGCGCGCTATCGTCGCCGACATAGTCAAACGGTTTGGACGACTTGATGTGCTCGTCAACAACGCCGCGATCGCGTCGCCGACGCGCATTGAGCAGCTAACCGAAGACGAATGGCGCGCGACGATCGACACGAACCTTACCGCCGCTTTCTTCTGCATTCAGGCTGTAATTCCGGCGATGAAGAAACAAAACTACGGACGCATCATCAACGTTTCGTCTTTGGCCGGGCGCACCGTCAGCACGCTCGGAGGCGCGCACTACACGGCGTCGAAAGCGGGGATGCTTGGCTTGACGCGCGCCGCCGCGAAAGAACTGGGCGCGCACGGAATCACTGCCAACGCTGTCTGTCCGGGTTTGTTCGATACTGAACTCGCTCACGAGAACGCGTCGCCGGAGCGGCTTGCTGCATTAGGCCAGAGCTTTCCCGTCCCTCGGCTCGGCAAACCTGAAGAGGTCGCGGATCTGATCTGCTATCTCGCTGGAGAGTCGGCCGGCTATATCAATGGCGCGTCGTTTGACATTAATGGCGGTAGCCTGATGATCTAGAGCGATGACCTTGTCTGAGACTTCGACGCAGTCACGCCGGCTCTGGATATTTCTGCTGGTTTATCCCCTCCACATCATTGAAGAGATCCGCGGCGTCGGCGTCTTTCGGGGCATCAACCTTTCGCTGAAACAGTTTTTCATCCTGAGTGGAGCTGCTTGTCTAATGATGGGCGCGGGCATTCTCCTGGCGCAGCGGTTCCGTTTTCCGCAACTCCTCGAGGTCATGTTTGGCACCGTCTTTCTTTTGAACGGCGCCTCGCACATCATCAACTGCGCCGTCATCCGCGGCTATGATGCGGGCGTAATTACCGGCACTCTGATCATGATTCCGCTCGGCGTGATAACGCTCGTCAGATTACGGAACAGCATGCGCCGGCGCAGGTACATTGCCGGCGTGGCGTTGGGTCTAGTGGTGCAAATCATCATCACCATGCTGGCCATTTGAACGATTGCTATCAGTCCTTCGTGCGGACAGTTGGTTTTTGTGCCGGTCATCATTTTCCTCTTCTACTTGCTGATTCGGTATGCGAAAGAACTGAAGTTGTGGCGTCTGGTGGCCCTCTCGATTTCGATCATCGTCGCGCACCTGATCCTGATTTCGGGCTATCCGCACTGGTGGGCCGGGCACAGTTTCGGTCCCAGATTTACCGCCGGACTGGTGCCATGGTTTACGCTGATCGCAATTCAGGCAATCAGGGCCAGGCTGTCGTGGCGCGAGGAGCACGAACCCAACCGTCGTTCGGCGAGATGGCGCGCAGAGACCGCATTCGGCGCGATCCTCCTCGTAATCAGCGTCGGGATCAATGCGCGCGGTGCGATGAACGGCGCCACCGCCGTGTGGAATCAAATACCAGCCGATGTCGATGAACATCCAGAACGAGTCTGGGACTGGAAGCATCCGCAATTCCTCGCCACCCGCCGACATTAATTGGGCCAAGCACAGGCCCGAAAAAAGTTCTTGGCATTTTTCTGCCTCAACCCGTACAGTAAGATCAGGACGTCCATGATCGCGCCGGAGTCGATCAGCCAGAAGTAAATCAAGGAACAAAGGGGACCCGGATAATGCCTGACAATCCGCAAGACCGCCGCCAATCTCCGCGACTCAACGCGACGCTCGACGCACGTTTGGAATTCAGCGTGCTGCTCTGCGAAGCGGAAACCAGCGAAAGCGGGGTGCAGCATTTGCGCGCCTGCGCCGGTCATACGCTGAACGTCAGCGCGCATGGTCTCGCGGTCATGCTGCACGCGCATAACATCGACGAGCAGTATCTGCTCGGCCGCGAAGGCTCAATGGCGATCGAATTGGATTTGCCGAATGGCTTGTCGATCGAGATTCAAGCCACGCCGGTGCGTTATGAAAAGCTGGACGAGGGATACGTCATCGGCGCGCGCATCAGCGAGATGAGCGATCGCAATCGGGAAATGTTCGAAGAGTATTTGCGGGAACTGTCAGCAGGATAGGTCATCCGCAGATTACAGGGATTACGCAGAGAGAACAATCAGCCACGAAAAAGCACAAGAAGCACAAAAAGCGGAATTGTTTTCCGTGTTGTCTTTTGTTCCTCTTGTGCCTTTTTGTGGCTATGTCTTTTTGAGTCTGTGTAATCTGCGAAATCTGCGGATTCTTTTTTGTCACTCGACCTGATAAGTCGCCACACTCGTCGGCGTCTCAAAGCATCGCACCTTGTAAATCTTCACCCGGTCATCGTCGATTCGCGCCGCCAGGCGCTCCAACACAAACCGCGCGACGTTTTCAGCCGAAGGGTTCTGCTCTGTGACGAAGGGTTCCAACTCATTCAGGTTTTTGTGATCGAGATACGTAACCAGATCGTCAGCGGCTTCTTTCAACTCGACAAAATCAACTAACAATCCGATGTTGTTCAGCTCGCGCCCGCGCGCGTAGATTTCAATCTTGTAGTTATGGCCGTGCAGGTTCTCGCACTTCCCCTTGTAGCCGCGCAGTTGATGCGCGCTGGAGAAGTTGCGCTCGATCATGACTTCGAATTGTCCGGGCATACTCAAGTCCAAAGTCTAGAGTCCAAAGTCCAAAGCCGCAAGCACTCAAAATGCTGCCGTGACTTTGGACATTGGACTTTGGGCGTTGGCCTGGCCTTCAAAGACTCGCCCGAGTTCGTCAATCTTCGACGTGATCCGGCACGGCGGCAAACTCTGCAAGAATGTCTGCCCGTACATCTTCGTCCGCAAACGCGGATCGAGAACCGCCAGCACGCCGCGATCAGTCGTGCTGCGAATCAAGCGACCGAGGCCTTGCTTTAGCGAAATGATTGCTTGCGGCACGCTGTATTCGTAGAAGCTTGAGCCGCCCTGCTCTTCAATGTGACGCTGGCGCGCGGCGACGATTGGATCGCTGGGAACGGCAAACGGCAGCTTGTCGATGATCACGCAAGACAGTTGTTCACCGCGCACGTCTACGCCTTGCCAGAAACTCGAGGTCGCGAACAGCACGGCGTTCGGCGTCGTGCGAAAAGTTTTCAGCAAAGCGCCCTTCGACGCTGAGCCTTGCACAAAACACGGGTAATCGATTTGAGATGCTACGCGCTCGAACATTTCGTTCATTCCGGCATTGCTCGTAGACAAAACGAACGCGCGGCCTTCAGTCGCGTTAACGATCTTAATGACTTCGACGGCGGCGGCCGCGCCCCACTGTGGCGAGCGTGGATCGGGCATCTGTGGCGGCAGATACAGCACTGCCTGATTCTCGAAATCAAAGATTGATTCGGCGATCATCTCTTCGGGCTGATCGAGCCCCAGCCGTTCGCGAATGAAGTTGAAGTTGCCGGCGCTCGAGAGCGTAGCCGAAGTCAGGATGACAGTAGGCACTTTCTCGAACAACTTGTCTTGCAGCAAGCCCGACACATCAATCGGCGACGCGCGCAGAAAGACGCCCCGGCCGCGCCGCTCGATCCAGTAAACGAACTTCTTGTCTTCGCCCTTGACGATAAAGTTGAGATCAAACCGAAGTTGTCGCGTGCGCCGCACAATACTTTCTGCATCTGCTGGCGGATCCTTCAAAACATCGAGCGTGGTTTCCAGCCGATTCAGCGCGTTGTCGAGCGCGTTGTATGGAGCGCCCGCATCCTGCGGGCGGTCCGCAGGCATCTCTGCCTGCGATTCGTCCGTATCTGAGACCTCCCTGACGATCGGGCTAGTGCCCCGCGGCGTCAGCGAAAATCTTCCTTCCAACCCGCGCCCTTCACGAAACGAAATCCAAAACGCGTCTGAGAAGCGCGAAACGCGCGCGCTGATCCGCCCCAGTTCCCTTTCCACTTCGCTATCGTCGAGTTTCAAATATCCCACGTCACGCAACAGATCATCGATCTGATAAGTCGAAACCTGCGCACCGAAATATTCCGAAGCCACATCTTCGATCTGATGCGCTTCGTCCAGAATCACCGCCGCGTAATCAGGCAGCACCGCGCCGTACGCGCCATTGCGCAGAGCGAGATCGGCAAAGAACAGATGATGATTGACGACTACGATGTCGGCATCCATGGCTCGCTGGCGCATGCGCGTGAGAAAGCACGGGTCAAAGTCAGGACACTTCTGGCCCAGGCAAGTATCCGAACGCGCATCGATGTGCCGCCAGAACGGCAGATTCTCAGGCAAGGTCGAGAGTTCCGCTCGATCTCCTGTTTCAGTCTCGCGCACCCAGTGCGCAACTTCATCAAACTGATCAATCTCTTCGAGGCCGGCCAGCACGGGCATGCTCTCGGCGCCCTTGATGCGATGCAGACACGCGTAGTTGTTACGGCCCTTCATCACGGCCGCTCGGAATGGCTTCGGCAAGACGTCGTGCAGAAAAGGAATGTCTTTGTCGATGAGTTGCTCTTGCAGATTTTTGGTGCCGGTAGAGATAACGACGCGCGCGCCGCTGCCGCACGCAGCCGCGATTGCGGGCACCAGATAAGCGAGCGTCTTGCCCGTGCCGGTGCCCGCTTCGACGATCAGGTGATGCTTCTGCTCAAACGCGCGCAGCACCGCCTCAGCCATTTGAATCTGGCCGGGACGATGCTCGTATTCAGGATGGGCCTTGCTGATTAGGCCGTCAGGCCCGAAGATTGATTTCATTGTCGAGGAAGTATATCCGCAGACTACGCAGATTACACCGATTGAGCGAACTCAGCCGCGTTCACGCGGCTTTCCCGCAGGGTTACTAGACCAGCGCTTTTAGCGCTGGGTTAAGCGCCAACATGAATTACAAGCACCAATGATTATCGTTAGCGCGCTTCAGCGTGCTTACCCGGTGTGCTTTAGCTCTCGTCATCTTCGTGAGTGATCTTCTCAAGGCGCTCAGCCGTAGTTCCCTTTTTGTGATGCTCTTTCTGATTGCGGATATAGTTTACCACCCATTCCAGATCCTTCGTGCCGAAACTAACGACACCATAACCGGTCTGCCAATCCAATATTTTTCTATTCACCAGTTCATGGTTGACATAGTGAGAACTCGCGCCCTTGACCTTCCCAATCCAATCGCTAATCAGAAGAGTGGGCGGAATCGTAACCGCGAATGTAGCGATACAGCCGCGGCTCAATTTCGGCGCTGATGATTGGCAGACTCGCCTTGACGTGCCAGACAAAATGTAAATTGATCTCGGAGTAGGAGCGGGTGGACCTGGCTAAAGCCGTTCGTGAGAAGCCCGCTGAAGCGGGCTCAGGTCTAGTAGCTGCTCGTTACCCAGCCGTAAAACGGCTGGTCTAGTAACCCTTCGGGGAAGCAGCGTGAACGCCGCTCAAAATTCGTTGGCTCCATCGGCTCCACAGGCCGCTCTCTTGCAAACCATGTCGCATCTATTACGCCGGGTTCTGCCGATATTGTCACCGGGGTAATCTGTGTGGATCAATCTAGGCCGAAATTCATGCGCGCGTTATGGCGCAGGTAACCGGCAATTGAATCCATAAACGCTTTTCCAAAGTCTGCGAGTTTCCGCTCTCCCACGCCGTTGATACGTGTAAACTCGTCTTCAGTCATCGGATAATACCGAGCCATCTGTCGCAGCGAAACGTCGGAGAACACTATGTATGGCGGCACTCCTCGTTCGTCGGCGATCTTTTTCCGCAACCGCCGCAGGCGATCGAATAGCGCTTCATCGCAGACGATGCCGCCGGTGCCGTAGTCGCGGGTCCTATGTTTCTTCTCGCTTCGAACCCTTTCCGGCTTCGGCGCTGCGATCGGTTTAGCCATGACGATCGGCTGGCGTTGCTTTAGCGCCAACCGGCCCTCGTCGGTAACTTGCAGAACGTTGAACTTCTCGGCGAGCTGCCGCAGGTAGCCAAGACGCACCAACTCGCGGCCAATCAACTTCCATTCGGCCTGGGTGTGCTCTTTGCCAATGCCGTAGGTAGAAACGGCCTGGTGATCCCACTTCAAAACCTTCTCGGTTTCAGCTCCCGTCAAGACCTCGGCAATCTGGGTGATGCCAAAATCGAATCCACTCTTTTCGCGCAGGCGGTAAACGCACGACAGAAACTTCTGCGCTTCAAGTGTGCCGTCGTAAGTCTCGCGCGGCGTCAGGCAGTTATCGCAGCCGCCGCAATTTGCTTCGCGAAAACCTTCGCCGAAATAGCGCAGCAGCGCGGCTCGCCGGCATTCAGCGCTTTCGGCAAACTCAACCATCCGTCGTAGTTGCTGTCGCGCGATTTTTCGTTCGTGCTCGTCGGAAACCTCGTCGATGAACCTCGAATATTTCACCGCGTCGCCGGCGCTAAACAGCAAAAGGCATTCGCTCGGCAATCCATCGCGGCCGGCCCGGCCGGTTTCCTGATAGTAGCCCTCGACGTTCTTCGGCATGTCGTAGTGAACGACGAACCGAACATTTGGCTTGTTGATGCCCATCCCGAAAGCGATGGTCGCGCAAATCACGCGCACCTCGTCACGGAGAAAGAGCTCCTGATTCGTGGCCCGCGTCTTCGCCTCGAGACCCGCGTGGTAAGGCTTTGACTCGATCGAGTTCTCATTCAGACGTTCCGCCAAACTCTCCGCGCTCCTGCGACTCTGACAGTAAACAATGCCGCTATCGCCAGGCCGCGCTTTCGCAAAGTCAAAAAGTTGTTTGAACGAATTGTTTTTGGCGAGCACGCGATACGTGAGATTGGGACGGTCGAAGCTGGCGACGTAACACCTCGGATTGCGCAAGCGGAGCTGTTTGACGATGTCGCTCTGGACGCGCGCTGTCGCCGTGGCGGTAAGCGCGATCACCGGCGTTTCCGCAAACTGTTCGCGCAACTCGGCCAGCCGGCGATACTCAGGACGAAAGTCGTGACCCCATTCACTGATGCAATGCGCTTCGTCGATGGCAATCAGATTGACCTGCCAATTGCTCAAGTTAGCGAGAAAACCAGGAAGCATCATCCGCTCCGGCGCAACGTAGAGCAGCCGGAACCTACCGTCGCGCAAGCCTAGCATTCGCGCCGCAATCTCATTCGCGTTGAGCGACGAATTGAGAAACGTCGCCGCCACCCCGCTAGCCGTCAGCGCATCAACCTGATCCTTCATCAGAGAGATCAACGGCGACACCACCACCGTCAACCCCGGACGAACGAGTGCCGGCAACTGAAAGCACAGTGACTTGCCGCCACCAGTCGGCAACAAGGCAAACACATCACGCTCAGCTAACGCATCGCGAATGATCTCTTCCTGCAACGGCCGAAACGAATCGAAGCCGAAGGATTGCTTGAGGAGAGGGAGCAGCGAGGTTGATTCGGGCTGGGCCTTCATGTGACTTGAGGTCCCCGTGCAGCCGCGTTCACGCGGCTTCCCCAGAGGGTTACTAGACCAGCGCTTTAGCGCTGGGTTAATCGGCTATATGAATTACAAGCATCATTGATTATCGGTAGCGCGCTTTAGCGTGCTTACCCGGTCGCGCTTTAGCTTTCGTCGTCTTCGCGAGTAATCTTCTCCAGTCGCCCAACAGTAGTTCCCTTTTTGTGATGTTCTTTCTGGTTGCGGATGTAGTTTACCACCCATTCCAGATCCTTAGTGCCGAAACTAACGACGCCATAACCGGTTTGCCAATCCAGTGACTTTACGATTTGCGAGTTCATGGTTGACATAGTGAGAACTCGCGCCTTTGACCTTTCCGATCTACTCGCTGATTAGCAACGTGGGAGGAATCGTAACGGCCACGTGAACGTGGGTTTCAGTGCCGCCGATTTCGTGAAAGATGAGGCCCTTCGTCTGCAGTGCGTAACTTCTAATGTATCTAAACAATCGCGGTTCAATTTCAGCGCTGATGATTGGCAGACTCGCCTTCACGTGCCAGACAAAATGCAAATTGATTTCCGAGTAGGAGCGCGTGGACATGGCTAAAGCCTTTCGTGAGAAGCCCGCTGAAGCGGGCTGAATTGCGCTTGCTGCTGCGGTTACCCAGCCGTAAACGGCTGGGCTAGTATCCCTTCGGGGAAGCAGCGTGAACGCTGCTAAGGACTCCCGCAGACTTCACAGATTATGCTAATTGATCAAAACCAACTCGCAGTTAGTCTCTGGCTTTATCCGTCTGCGAAATCTGCGGATTCTATTCGACGCCGATCGCGCGCGATGCCTTCAACCGCTTCGCATACAAAGGAAACTTTGCGGTTAACTCGGCTACACCCAACTGGACCTTGGCTCGCACTTCTTCCGATTCCGGTTCATGAACGATCGCGGCGATGAGTCTGCCAATTTCGCGCATCTCGGGTTCTTTCATGCCGCGGGTAGTCACGGCTGGCGTGCCGATGCGCAGGCCCGAAGCGACAAAGGGTTTGTTCTGATCGAAGGGAATCGTGTTCTTGTTGACGGTGATGCTCGCGGCTTCGAGGGCTTTCTCGGCAACCTTGCCCGTGATTCCCTTCCCGTCCATCCAAACATCGACCAGCATCAGATGATTATCAGTGCCGCCGGAAACAATGCGCAGTCCCTGCTCCTGCAACTCTGAACAAAGCGCCTTAGCGTTCGCCAGAATCTGTCGCTGATACTCTTTGAAGTCATCGCGCAAAGCTTCACCAAACGCTACCGCTTTCGCCGCGATGATGTGCACCAGCGGTCCGCCCTGCACACCCGGAAACAAGCGCCGATCGATTTCCTTCGCGTGTTCTTCTTTGCAGAGGATCAATCCGCCGCGCGGGCCGCGGAGAGTCTTGTGCGTCGTCGTCGTCACATAATCCGCGACCGGCACGGGCGAGGGGTGTAAGCCCGCGACAATCGGTCCCGCGATGTGCGCGATGTCGGCGAACATGCGCGCGCCGATGCTTCGCGAGATTTCACCGATGCGTTTGAAATCAATGATTCGCGGATACGCTGACGCGCCGCAAACGATCAGTTTCGGCTTGTGCTCTTCGGCGAGTCGCTGCAACTCGTCGTAATCAATCGTTTCGGTCTCGCGCGAAACGCCATAGTCGGCAACCTTGTAGCTCAAACCGGAAAAGTTCAGCGGATGGCCATGGGTCAAGTGTCCGCCGTGCGACAGGTTCATCCCAAGAATCTGATCGCCATACTGAATCGCCGCGAGATACACACTCATGTTCGCCTGCGCGCCGCTGTGTGGCTGCACGTTCGCATGGTCGGCGCCGAACAATTCTTTCGCGCGATCAATCGCCGCCTGCTCGACCACATCGGCATATTCACAGCCACCGTAATAACGCTTGCCGGGATAGCCCTCGGCGTACTTGTTGGTGAACACCGAACCGGCGGCTTCGAGTACAGCTTCGCTGACAAAGTTTTCGCTGGCGATTAGTTCAAGCCCATTTGCCTGGCGCGCGACTTCGTGGTCAATGGCGTTGGCGATTAGGGGGTCAACTTCGGCAAGCGGGGCGTTGAGTTTATCTTTCATCTCTTCGTTTATGACCACATTTGCCACAGAGGCACGGAGGTACAGAGGAAGACTAGATTAGAAAGTGAAGCCTGAGAAACACCTGCTAAATCTTCTCTGTGTCTCTGTGCCTCTGTGGCTATTTCGCCGCATGATGCGCCAGTTCTTCCTGCTCGATCTCGCGAATCTTTTCCACGCGCCGCGCGTGACGGCCGGCGTCAAAGTTTGCCGCGAACCAGGCGCGGACGATTTTGGGAAAGTCTTCCGGCGGCGTTAGCCGCGCGCCCAACGCCAAAACGTTTGCGTCGTTGTGTTCCCGTGCAAGTTGCGCTGACTGTTCATTCCACGCGACCGCTGCCCGCACGCCCGGAACTTTGTTGGCGGCGATGGCCATGCCCGTGCCCGAACCACAGAGGAGCAGGCCTTGATCGACGTGCCCGCTCGCGACTTCGTCTCCGACTTTGCGAGCATAATCGGGATAATCAACCGATTCTTCCGAGCCCGTGCCGAGGTCTTCGTACTGAATTCCGAGTTCATCGAGCAAAGGCTTCAGGCGCTCTTTCTCTTCATAACCGGCGTGGTCGCTGGCGATTGCAATCTTCATTTTTCAGAACTCGCTTAATTGGACTTTGTAGTGTGATGGTACATCACGCGGGTTGACGCCGCAATGATGGCATAGCGGTGTATAGAGTACTGACTTCAGTCAGGTTCTTACTCAGCTAACAGAACCCGATCGAATAAGAATCGAATAAGAAAAGGCCCGACTGAAGTCGGTACTCTATACACCGGTTGCGTTAGCTGTCGCGCTAGGCGAGAATGAGTCTTTACCGATTTCCAGGACCGAAAGCCGATAGAAAATTATGCGCTGGTCACAATACTTCATTCCGACACTTCGCGAAGACCCGGCCGACGCCGAGGTCGTTTCGCACAAGCTGCTGCTGCGTGCGGGCATCATTCGCCAACTTTCCGCTGGTATTTATTCGTACCTGCCAATTGGGCAACGTATCGCTTTGAAGGTGATGCAAATCCTCCGCGAAGAGATGAATCGCATCGGCGGGCAGGAGTTTTATCTGCCGGCGTTGCATCCGGCTGAACTCTGGCAGGAGTCTGGCCGCTGGAACGCGATCGGCGACGATATGTTCCGCCTGAAAGATCGTAAGGGCGCGGACATGTGCCTGGGCATGACGCACGAAGAGGTTTTCACCAGCATCGCTCGCAACGAAATTAGATCTTACAAGCAACTGCCGCAGGTCTGGTATCAGATTCAGATCAAGTTCCGCGATGAACCGCGGCCAAAATCCGGCCTGATGCGGCTCCGCACCTTCATCATGAAGGATGCGTACACGTTTGACGTGAATCAAGAAGGGCTCGATCGCTCGTTCATCGATCAACGCGAAGCTTACAAGAAGATCTTCACGCGTTGCGGCATCCAGTTTTCAATTGTCGAAGCGTCTTCGGGCGCGATGGGTGGATCAGAATCGAGTGAGTTTGTGGCCAAGACCGACGCCGGCGAAGACCTGATCGCGAGCTGCGCGAATTGCGGATACGCCGCGAACGTCGAAAAGGCCACGTCACGTCTGCCCGTTATTGAAGATGAAGCCGGGCCGGACACTCCGGAACAATTTCCTACGCCTGGCGTGCGCACAATTGAAGATTTGACGACGTTCCCGGGAGGTGCGGCGGCTGATCGACAAATCAAGTCACTGGTTTTCATGGCTACGATTGACGGCGACTCGCGTCCGGTGTTGGCTCTGCTTCGTGGCGATCATCAGTTGCATGAAGTGAAGTTCACTGATGCGATTGGCGCCACAGCGTCGCGCCCAGCGCAGCCGGAAGAGATTCGCGAATTGCTCGGCGCGAGCGCCGGCAGTCTGGGTGGTGTCGATGCGAAGAAAGCCGTGCCCAGTCTCTTCGTCATCGCCGATGCGGGGTTGAAAGGCCGCCGCAACATGACTACCGGCGCAAATAAGGACGACCATCACCTGCGCGGCGTGAACATTGAACGCGATATTGAAATCGACCAATGGGCCGATCTGCGCACGGTTACTTCCGGCGAAGCGTGTTCGCGTTGCGATCCCGGCAGCCTGGAAGTTTACAAAGCTATGGAAGTCGGTCACATCTTCAAACTCGGCACCAAGTATTCCGAGTCGATGGGCGCGACCGTGCTAACGGAAGAAGGCAAGCCCGTCCCGATCGTCATGGGCAGTTATGGCATCGGCGTCGAGCGCATCATCACGGCGGCGGTCGAACAGAACTTTGACACCGATGGAATCATCTGGCCCGCAGCAATTGCGCCGTTCGATGTGGTCGTCACCGTCACCAACATGAAAGATGAAACGCTGCGCGCAGCAGGCGAGAAGCTCTACCATGATCTGCAGCAAGCGGGTCTGGACGTTCTGCTGGACGATCGCAACGAGCGCGCGGGCGTGAAGTTCAAAGACGCCGACCTGATTGGCATTCCTCATCGGATCACAATTGGCAAGAAGATCGCAGATGGAATCGTCGAACTCTTTGATCGCCGCACAAAGCAAAGCGAAGATGTGAAGTTGAGCGAGGTCGTCGCGCGCGTACAGAATTAGCGCCATACCAGGCCTGGATGAAAGTAGTCATGATCGCTCGCCGTAGAAGTCGAATTCACCTCATCGTGTGGGCCATCATCCTCGTGGCCCTCGTTCCAACCCTGGCGCGCTCCCAGGATCAGCTTCCCGATCTCGTGCGCCGCATTAAGCCCTCGGCCGTTGCGGTTGAGACTTTCGATGCGCGTGGCGAAAAGCTCTCGCGCGGCAGCGGCTTCTTCATCGACGTCGATCGAATCGTTACCAATCGCCATGTGATCGAGGGAGCGTATCGCGCCGAGGTTCATCTCAGTTCCGGTTACTCATATCAAGTCAAGAGCGTCGCGGCCGTTGACGCGGAAGGCGATCTGGCGTTGCTGAAGATTGACGCGCCGCCAAATCTGGTTCGTCCGCTTGCGCTCGATCGCACTTCGCCGCAGGAAGGCGAAAGCGTCGTGGTCATCGGCAATCCCTTTGGCCTGGAAGGCAGCGTGACGAATGGAATCGTGTCGGCGGTGCGAGACATTCCCGGTTTTGGCCGCATCATTCAAATCACCGCGCCGATCTCGCCCGGATCGAGCGGTAGTCCGGTTGTAAACATGCATGGTCAGGTGATTGGTGTGGCCACGCTGCAGGTCACCGGCGGCCAAAGCGTCAACTTCGCGATTCCTTCGGAACGCATCGCGCAACTGAATCGCTCGACGCAGACGCAAGGCACGCAGACAATCTCGCTGAGCGAGTTGGTCGTGGCCACCAGCCGCGACAAACACGCCAAGGCCGTCGAGTTCTTTCGCGACGGGCTCAGTTTTCTTTCGAAGGACGACTGCGAAAAGGCTCTTCCGTATTTTCAGCAAGCGACGGAATCCGATACCGGTTACGCCGAAGCGTGGGCGCAGATGGGCTTCTGTGATGAAAAGCTGAGTCGGCACGCCGAAGCGATCGAGGCGTCGAAGAAAGCTGTCGGCATTCGCCCTTCGGCTGAATCCTATTTCAACATCGGGCTCGCAAATTATCGTCTGAAGCAATATCGCGACGCCGAGACGGCTTATCGCCAGTCGATCAAACTTGATCCTTACAATGCAGCCGATGCTTACTATGCGCTGGGATTGACGTATCGCGACTCAGGCCAGTTTGACGACGAGATCCAGGCTTACAAACAAGCGATTCGGCTGAGGTCCGACTACCTCAGCGCGTACGATCATCTGGGTTTGCGCTATCTGCAAGTCAAGAAGTACAGCGAAGCTGCTGAGGCGTTCAAGCAAGTCGCCGCGCTAAAACCGGGTGACGCGAACGCGCAGAATAATCTGGGCGAAGCTTACGAGGCGTTAGGCAAGCACGGCGAATCGGTGGAAGCGTTTCGGCAAGCAATTCGCTTGAAGCCGGACTTTGGAAAGGCTTATTTCAATCTTGGCAAGACGTTGCTGGCCCAGGGACATCGCGATGAAGCAATTGACCAATACAACATTCTGCAAAACCTCGACGAAGACTGGGCCGAGAAATTGCGGAGCCTGATTTATCCGTAAGTTGTCCGACAAACTGAAGGAAGCTCTGATTAAGTGAAGGTCCCAACTTTCAGCAGAGTCCCGTAGGGACGAAATATTTGTAGCCCCGTGAGCGTGCTTGGCCTCAAAGCTCCGTTAGGAGCGACATCACCTTTTCTGCAGCCCATAAATGGGCTGAAAAATTCATTTGGCTCATCTTGTTCTATAGA
>ORJL010276259.1_pt1 | contig 26237 bp, 42 predicted proteins | sample 1779941 | NCBI WGS metagenome assembly ORJL01 (sample SAMEA104232317, study PRJEB22302) | groundwater metagenome | biome: forest; feature: aquifer; material: groundwater | place: USA | collected 2011-08-07 | depth 5.8 m
CAGTCGGGAGAAGAAGATTGGCGGCATTACTAGGCCGCGCATCCGATATGGGATACTCGATGCTAGCCACACCGGGAAACCTGAAACGCCGACGAGCCGTAACCCGTGCGGGCGTGCTCGGTAATTGACAGCAGGGTAATGGGGCAATGGCTATGCCTCACCTCCCTGTCGTCGAAACATGCCCGGCCTAGCAATGCCGCTAATCTCGGAGAAGGAGGAAATGAGATGACTAACTGCGCATGTACCCCCCAAAACGCCTTTACGGGGTGGATGTGTCCATCCTGTCGGCAAGCGATAGAGGACCAACAGGACCACATCGCCGAGGCCATGAGAGCCTGTCACCATCACGTCCGAGTGATGGACGGCTGGTTAGCCTGTCCGGTGGATCTCTGTCGTCTCACGTCGGATGGGATGACAGAGGACATGGCCGGCTGTACCGTGGACAGCAGGGCCGAGTGCCCTGTATAAAAGCCTCATCCCCGGCGTACGATGGCATCAAGCGGCCCGGGGACCGTCCTGACTCGACGAAGGGCGAGGAGGAGGATAGACCTATGGCAAAAAAATATATTCGGATCGAGGCATATGTGTCAGCAGAAACTCCTGAGCTGTATGAGCAGCTCAGGCAGGAGGCGTTTAGGCAGCGCGTATCGATGGGTCAACTCATAAAGATCTACATCAAGCAAGGCCTAGAACAAGGTAAGAGCTTGACAAAACTGATATAATAGCTCCAGATCAAAAGTACAGCGGTGCGACGTTACGCATATACGGAGGGTGGCAAGCGGCTGTTACAAATCCGCTTGTCAAGTAGCTAATCCGGAGCTCTATGCCAGACCCGCCCCTGCTAAGTGCGACACCCTAACGATCTAGAGGCTAAGGTCAATAGGGCAGGGACATGAGATTGTGGAGCCTACCCGAGCCCGCTAAATCTGGCCTGTACTTTTGACAATCTAAGCCCTAGCTTCGGTTAGGGCCGTGAGGATAGCATATCTCCTATTCGAGTCTTTCTAGGAGATGTGCTATCGCCACGGTCTTAGCTGAGGCTAGGGCCTTTTCTTTGCATTTTCATGGATCGCACTATATTATAATTATTGTCTGGTTCGCACTATAAGTAATTATGTCACATTAGGACTGCTTATAGCTCCGCCTCAATACATGACATCTTTGCATCTTTCCAAACTTGCGCCTACAAGCTATTGACAACCGCTCCAACTAGCGTTACGATGCTTTTGGTCATAAACGGATAGGTTAGGATGAGAATGAATCTGATAGATGAGTTAAGGGCACGTCAAGGCCAGAAAACACAAGACGAGTTTAGCTTAGAACTTGATATCGACCAGTCTAGTTTATCCAGGATTTATGCCGGGAAACGGAAGATCGGGCTAGGCGTGGCGAGGAAAATCTGTAGGCGATACCCTGAGCTAGCCGCTGATATCGTATTATTTTTTGTTTAATGGAGGGCAAACATAGAACATCACAACAAAATACAGCTAATATCGTAACAGGAGGCGCAAATGTCAAGGCCAGTATCCCCAAAATTGAGAAACTACCTCTTCAGGCGGGACCGGCAGATCGAGCACGATTGGGAACAGCGGAAGCTCGAGCTCGAGCGCCACAACGCGAACCTCACGCCCGAACAGCGGCAAGCACAGGCGGTACAGGACAATCTGGATCTGTTTGGAGATGTGCGATGAACGAATCAGAAAGGTGGCTGATTATTCGAGAGGTCATTGTTGATGTGGCGGCTATAATTCTGGCCGTCGTCGGTATCATTGGGATTATTGCTGCTGCCATATTCACCGTCGAAATGGTCACACAAACAAGCATTTTCTAAGCACAACTAACCTGAAAGGAAGAAAACTCAAATGGTAACAACTCAAACACAATCCCCCGAAAGTCTCGACCCTATGGACTCTGCAATGGATGCAGAGTGGACACCACGAACGCTCACATTTTTTGGCAACCTGAGCGTTGACACCTACTACTGTGTGCTGGCGAAGGGCGTGGGGAAGGTCCTATTTGACCCCAACCAGCACAACAAGGACCAGCGATGCACGGCGATCACGTTCATCCTCGATGTACCCTCGTCAATGGGGAGGTCCAATCAACCGATTCAACGAGAGATGATCGCCGAATCGAAGGAGTGGTCACAAATCGTCAAGCCTTCACTGGTCGCCCTCAACGCCAACCTCCGGAGCATCCACAACAAGTGGGTGCGTGTCGAGATCGTACCAGCGGGCCAAAAATACACCAACAAAAACGGCGAAGAGAAACTACGGACCACGTTCAAATTCGTCGCCCTGTACGGTTCGCAGGAGGAGTGCCAGGCAGCGTGTGAGGCATTCTTCGCAGCCCTGAATAGTGGCGGCAATACTCAGGCTCCACCCGCACAGACGCCAGTACCGGCCACGAGTGCCGACGATCCGCAGAAAAAAACCGCTCTGGCGTTTCTCCCTGCATTGTGGAAACAGAGTAATGGGGACGTCATGCGACTGTCTGAGTTGATAGCTGGTAATCCTCTTACCTCAAAATTCTTCACCATTTCGAGCCCTGAAGTGATCACGATCATCGGCGCCTAGTACATTGCGGGGCACCGCCGAATGGTGCCCCATTTTTCTTGAGAGGTATTGTTGTGGGCTTAGTATCGGTGATGGTGGATAGCAGAGAGCCTAGCTGGTGCCAACAACTAACGTTTGGCGGCGTGAGTACAGCCGTCGTAATGCTCGATGCTGGCGACCTCCTGTGCGCTACGGACCAAGGCGACCTCCTTGTTGTAGAGCGGAAAACCTGCGGCGACTTCCTCAACAGCCTCCGTGATGACCGGCTCTTCCCTCAGATGTCTAAACTCCGAGAGGTAACACTGTGGGCATATCTGGCACTATGCGGCGATATGCATCCGGGACCTGGGGGGAAGTGCATGGTTGACGGCAGAGACAATGGGTGGAATTGGTCAAGCGTGACTGGCGCACTCCTGAGCATCCAAGAGGTCGGAGTGCATGTACTGTTCATCGCCAGTGACTTTGAGTACGAGTCAACGATCGTCCGCCTTGCCAACCGTGACCGGGCGCCGATGAAACTACAGCCACCGCGGGACATCTCGATAGTGTCTGAGGCAGAAGCCATACTTAGCAGCCTCCCCGGTATTGGCGCCGAGAAAGCCGCGGCACTGCTCACACACTGCGGTACGCCTGCAATGGCCCTGCAAATTCTCACCGACGAATCAATCCACCCCACCATACCGGGCATAGGCGACGGCATACGGCGGAAGGTCCGGAAAGCATTAGGTATAGAGGACGGCTACAGCCTCGCAGAAGTAACCCCGCAGGGGAATTATAAGGAGAAAACAACAGTATGAGCGAATCCATAGCCTTGGCAGTTCGGCCACAATTGACCCCTTCGACGTGGCAAATGATAGAGTCGATTGCTCCAGCGATGTATAAGAGCAGTTTTTTTGCCGTCAGTAGTGCTGAGCAAGCGCAAGCGATCATGATTAAAGGGTTTGAATTGGGGCTACCACTGGCGGCCAGCTTCGAACTAATCCATGTCATTAAGGGCAAGCCGGCCTTATCACCCCGGGGGGCACTTGCAATCATCCAAAACTCCGGCGCTATCGACGTGAAAATAACCCGACTAGTAGACGCCAAGGGGACCTACATCGGCCATGAATGTTGGATGAAACGGAAGTCCAACGGCTTCGAGTACTGCGCAAGGTTCACACTCGACGACGCGAAACGGGCTGATTTAATCAGGCCAGATTCAGGTTGGGTGAAATATCCGGAGCAAATGGCGTTGTGGCGCTGTGTTGGATTTGCTGCCGACGTAGTATGCCCTGACCTAATCGGTGGACTCAAACGGGCCGACGAATACGGAGCGGCTATCGACGTCAGCGGCAACGTAATTGAGGGACAGTGGACAGCAGTTCCGGCACAGGCTCCTACAGTTGTTGAGGCACCCGTGCTGCCACCGGCTCCACCAGCCATCACCCTTGACCAGCTCGTACAGCAGTACGGGGCGGAAGTCGTGATGGTTGCTGCTGAGGGGCGCATACCTGCTACTGACGAGGAGGTTCAGAAAGTTGCTGAGAAGCTGAAGGCGGAAAACTAATGGAACTCAACCATTTGAGTTATAGCAGCCTGTCAGCCTATCAACTATGCCCTAAATCATGGGAGTGGAAATATTCCAAGGGCATCAAAGCACCGCCCAGCCCCTCTCTAGTACTAGGCTCTGCTTTCCACAGCACGATTGAGGCACAGTTACGCGCACAAGTCGCGGGGGAGCAGTTTGAACCCGCGCAGGGCTGGAACACTGCATGGTTGCAGGCGCTCGAAAAGGGCGAAATCAACTGGGGCGAAGAGTCACCAGAGCAGACGTACAATCAGGGGTTGCGGCTAGTGGCACATCCGGACTCACAAAAGCTGATACAGTCTATATCACCTGCATACGGGGAAGACGGGAAACTCTGTGTCGAAAAATACATTGAACTTCGGGTGCCCGGCGTGCCTATCCCGATTATCGGGTACATCGATGTGATCGAAACGTCAGGTGTGCTGGCGGACTTCAAGACGAGTGCTCGCTCGTGGAACGCCGACAAGGCGAAGGGCGAACTGCAGCCACTCTTCTACCTTGCCGCACTCAGTCAGGCGGGGTACAAGGCGAATCCGCTATATCAGTTCCGCCACTACGTATGGCTAAAACTCAAGACGCCACAAGTGCAGACGTTCACCACGCAACACGATCTGGGGCGGCTGTTCTGGATATTGCAGACAATCCGAGAGGTCTGGCAGGGGATCAGTGCGGGGGTGTTCCCGCCAAACAACAGTACGTGGAAATGTAGCCCAAAATGGTGTGACTACTATAATATTTGTAGAGGTTCATAACATGGAAAAGGAAATGACAATCGAAGCAATTCTCAAACGTGTTGCCTCCGGGATGAGCGATTGCCACGACGCGAACGAGCTCTATAAGTTGCTCAATTCAGACGAACGAACAGACATAATACGGAGACTCAAGGCGGCAGCCTACAACAGCAGGAACTGAGATGTACAACCGATATGGGCAGCAAACAGTATATGCGACCCTCACACCAGTTGCCGGGGGGCTGGCATTTTGCAGTAGTTTTGACAAAGCACTAGTCGAGGCGTTCAAACTCAAAATCCCTTCGAGCGGTCGGCGGTGGGACGGTACGGGGAAACGCTGGATTGTCAGTGCTCAGTATGGTCGGGCTTGCGCCGAACTGGCAGAGACATTTTTGGGAGTCAAACTCACTGTCCCTGCACAGACTCACCTAGCCGCCACAATAGAAACACGGCTGCTAAAAGTCGAATATCTCGGCAGAACCAAAGATCGGGGCGCTGGTGATAGTTCAGCGTCTGCATGGGTTGATGGCGGCTGGGGGGTGATATTCCCGGAGGATGTGCTACGTTTGTGGTTCGAGGCCCTGCCTCAATCGCCCGGAGAGAAACCTACGCTGTACGCTGTGCTGGCGGTCAAGTCGGCTGCTACTGCTGACGAAATCAAGAGCGCTTTTCGCCGCCTAGCAAAACAGTGGCACCCGGATGTGAATCGTAACGACCCGGACGCTGGAGAGCAATTCAAGGTCATCAATCACGCCTACGAAATACTCAGCAGCGAACTGACACGCCGAAAATACGATGCAGGGCTGGCGCTGGAAGCGAGCATGAAACAGCAAACGCTCAACAGTAGGCAGGTGTACAACGCAGCAAGTTATCTCGATGCAGACGGCTACAGATCGCCATTGCGTTGCGGCTGGGTGCTGTGCGAGGGGCAGGAAAGTTTGGGAAGGTTCACGGTATCAAAGATTCTCCAATTCGAGGACATTTTAGACTCACGAGGCCGCACGATGGTCGTGTCGTGGCCGGCAGGAGCAACGACGTTTTTGGCGCAATGGCAATGAATTATGTTGTCAGTCAGGGCATCGGCAGCAGCGGCCCTTGGATGGTGTTCGAGCGCCGTCCTAGCGGGAGCCTGAGACGGATATGCAGCAAGGCGCTGCCGATTAGGGCATCGAGAGAAGAGGTCCAAGAAGATTTGAGGAAGTGGTTGGAGCAGAAAGGACCAAGAAGAAGGAATGAAAATCCGGAGCTGGGGACAGGTGGCAACAATAGTATTCTTGGTGGGCGTTAACGTCGTCGTCGGGCTGAGATGGGCGGCAGAGACCTACGAGGCGGCGGCAGGGCTGTGGAAGTCACGCATCATTTACATCGCCGACATGGGAGATATCCTGCTGTACGGCTTCTTCTGGGCACTGGCATGGGGTGCGCTGTGGAGAAGTGGGGAAGGAGAGTAATGACCAGAGACGAACTAATTAACATCCTGCTAGAGCAGGGAACACAGGAGGCAGTAACATGTTCACAATGCCGAATTTTCCGCCAGTGCACTGAGGCTAGCAGCGTTGTGACGGTATGCGTCCTGCTGGCCGATCTGTTTGAGGCGTGTGGCGTGGAGATAGTAACGAATGTCTGAACAACGCTCGAAATATATGCAGGTCGATTGGGGCAGTTTTCGATTGGCCCTGGATGGCATAACTGCCGCTGAAGCCCTTACAGTGCTCTACAAGGCAGCGGCCACGAACACCAACATAGATGATGTGCTGCCACTGGTCGAGGCGAAGCACACGCTGGAGAGGGCGCTAGGAATTGAGGAGGGAAAAATGAGAACACTTGCACCTAATGCTCTTTATGCCGAAATCGACCGGCTGAAGGCCGAGAATGAAAGGCTAGAGAAGCGACTTCTCGAAATACGTGGCGAGGTGGCAGACCTACTGGCCCATGCGGACGCCGATGCATTTGCAATGGGAGTGTTGGTGCAGGAACGGGACAAGGCGATTGCTGAGGCGGTGGAACTCAGGCGTGTTGTACGAGCAATACAAGACGACTGGTGTGGCTGCATAATGCCACCAGAGTTTTGTAAGAAATATGGCCTGAGCATTGAAGCCAAAGACAGGGACATAGACAATTGGCTCCTGACACAGATGACGGTTGTCCTTGCGTCTACTGCTCTAGCCGCAAAGCATATGGCTAGGGATGAGGCAATGAGAACGGCGCTCAGGGAAATCAGGGACATGGTGGACGACGAGATAGGACTGGCTCACCTGCGAGCATATGACATGCGAATGATCGCCGGGCGAGCATTGGGTGAAACGAAATGAAGATTGGTGACATAGTTATGGTTGTGATTCCAGAATATGATTACCTAGCTCCTACAACTACATTTCTCCGCCAGGGCCAAACGGGGATTATTGTCGGTGATTGCCGGGAAGAATTGCGATACGATCACTCAATCAAAAAATCTAGCAGGGGCTTCCTTTTTGTGAAGTTTCCATTTTATGGTCACGGATTGGGCGTACAAGAGCGGTACCTGAAGGTTGTCTGTCGAGCGACGGAGGAGACATCATGCAAGGACGAATCCTGACCTGGCGCTATTACTCCTGGCTATTCGGTTGGTGCTGCACAACAGCGACGACTCTTACCGTGGAGGTGGGAACATGCCACGCATCTTAACTCCTGTGCCTAAATACACACTCGGCCAGCGAGTTACCTACACAGCGACGAGGATATTGAATCGATCCGGAAAGTATTAGGGGGAATTAGTGAATAGAGCCATGCAAGGACGAATCTTGACACAGGCTGAAATTGAAGCGGTTGAGCAAGCATTCACAAGGCTGACTTATGTCGTACCATTGACATTTACGGTAGATTCTTCGGTCGATAAGAGTAACTGGTATGTCATCGATAGTCAGGATGTTCTTACGGCTAAGTGCTCGTCCGAGGTTGACGCTCACGGCATTTGTGCAATCCTCAACGCTATGCCCCATCTGCTGGCAACTATAGAAGCCCAGCGACTCGCCCTCGAAGCGTGGGTGAGGTGGCAAACTGACGAGGGCGTGACATGTACTCGTAGCGAGGCAATCAAGTTGACCAAGGCGGCTGGCGTGGAGATTGAAGAAAAGCAGGGGAGAACCAATTGAGTACAAATGCAATTATCCAAGGTTCGTTGTCAGCGGTTGCTCAACAAAGTGGACAGAGTATCGCTGAGTCGTTTTTGGCGGCTGACACAGTATGCTTGGTCGATGTTTCGGGATCCATGGACAGCGTAGACAGCCGAGGTGGGCAAAAACGATACTTGGTTGCGTGTCAGGAACTCGCACAACTCCAGCAAACTCTACCTGGCAAGATCGCCGTGATCGCCTTCTCAAATTTTCCTCAATTTTGCCCCGCGGGGATACCACTCTATCAGGGCGGGGGGACAGATCTGTCGGCAGCTCTAGAGTTCGTGAAGATCGCCGATGGCACAGTAAATTTTGTGGTGATCTCGGACGGGGAACCAAACGATCCTAAAGGTTGTCTGAGAGTCGCAAAATCCTTCAAGAGTCGAATCGATTGCATTTTTATAGGCCCGGAGGATGATGTCTATGGTGGCTCGCAATTCCTCCGAAAGTTGGCGGCAGCGTCCGGTGGGCAATATGCGGTTGCTGCAAAGGCGCGGGAGCTGGCGAACACGGTACAAACGATGATGTTAGGTACGGCAACAACCACATAGGAGAGGGGAGAATGAGCCGGTACAGGGTGACACTAGTGACCTCGTCGAGCGTACCGTTAAGCCAGCACCAGCGTCAATATCTGGACCTTGACGCCGACTCCATTGACCAGGCTAAGGAGGCCGTGTCCGATATGATTTGTGAGGGAACGCTACCGCTGAACTATCACGAGGCATGGATTGACTCTATCGAATGTCTATGGGAAGGGCCGGAGGAGCCAGTAGACCAGCAGCTTAGACGCATGGTGGCAAAAATGCTGCCCGGGATGGAGGGTGAGTGGTGATCTACGGTAGTGTGTGCTCAGGAATAGAGGCAGCGACAGTGGCATGGAAGCCACTTGGTTGGCATGCAGCGTGGTTTGCCGAAATTGATCCGTACCCCAGTGCAGTGCTGGCTCACCATTACTCCGACGTGCCGAACCTGGGTGACTTCAGGAAAATAGGAGCGGAACATGGCCCAATTGACCTTCTTGTGGGAGGCACTCCCTGCGAAGATTTCTCAATCGCCGGACTCCGAAAAGGATTGGCTGGCGAGAATGGCAACCTGGCAATTGAGTTTATTAGACTTGTTGAGAGAATTCGGCCCCGGTGGCTGGTCTGGGAGAACGTCCCCCACATCTTGCATATCGACAAAGGGCGGGCGTTTGGAACCTTCCTTGGGGGGCTGGCAGAATGCGGGTATGGGTGGGCCTATAGAATCCTTGACGCTCAGTACTTCGGAGTACCACAGCGCCGCCGCCGTGTGTTCGTTGTCGGACATTCTGGAGGACTCTGGCAGCGTGCCACGGCAGTACTTTTTGAGTGCGAAAGCTTGTCAGGGGATCCTCCGTCGAGTAGAAAGAAGAGGCCGGTCATTGCCAGAACCGTTACGACACAGTCTTATGTCGTCTATAGCGGGGGAGAGCAGCGGCTGAGGACTGAGGATAAGTATATCGTAGCCTTCGATTGGCAGGCAGGTAGCGGGAGGGATAGAGAGACGGGCAAGGATCGCCAGTACATCGTCAGAGCCGGTGACTATGCCGGCGCCGTAGGGGCTACTCGTCGAGACGCCGTGATGGTGTGGGACCCTCGAAACATCACGAGCAAGGACAACAGGTCATGGGTCGACGTGGGGCTATCTAGTCCCACGTTGCACACTACACCCATGGCGATTGCCGGGCCTGTAGTCAGGCAATTAACTCCGCTAGAAAGCGAGAGATTGCAGGGCTTCCCCGACGACTGGACTTTGGTCCCCTATGGTCGTCGATCCATGAGCGACAGTCGCAGGTATATGATGCTCGGTAAGAGTATGGCCGTCCCCTGTATGCGATGGATTGGGGAGCGAATTGAGCAGGTAGAAGCCTCGATAGCTCAGTGAAGGAGGAATAATGGTCACAGCCACAAAGCCCTTAATCGCCCGAGACGGGCGCACCCACTGCAAGCGCGGCCACGAATACGTCAAACACGGTCGACGTGACAAGCGAGGCTGCATCCACTGCCAGGCGTGCGACAAGCTGACTCAACAAGACAGGACCAAGCGATACAAAGCGAACGAGCAAAAAGCGCGGGAGGTGTTGCAGCCAGTCGCCTCCTACAACTTCACCGACCCAAGCGGTCGTACCCACTGCAAGCACAGTCATCCGTGGACTGAGGCAACGCGACGGATTGACTGCTACGGCATCTGGCATTGCAGGGTTTGCGCCATGGCCTCGTGGGAGCGAAACAAAGAACGCAAAGCGAAGGGACTACCCAAGAACTACATTGTGGCGGCGCCACCGAAGGCGGAGAAGAACCCCATCACAGCACCCACATGGAAACGCTGTCGGCTTCCTGCTTTCTTAGATCAGTTGCGCGGCGAGAAGGCTATCAGGCTGGTTGTACGAGCCTTCATCGGGCACTTTGGCAGCGAGCCGAATGTCATACTGGCGGCGCCGATCAACATCTGCTGCTATGGCGAGGTGACAGTTCGGGAGCGACGAGACAGGGAGCCGGCGCCGGATGAGGCGACTTATTTTGTACGATAGGACAATGGCATGGCCAATTCAGAATACCACATTGCTACTGAAGATCGATTATGATTGATGCAACCCTACTCCAAGCCCTCGCAGACCGGCTAGCAGGCATACCGGTCAATGGCTGCAAAGCTGACCAATTCTCGGAGCCAGCAGCGACGCTATGGCGAGATTTGGACGCTAAGCCGCAAGAGCCGCCAGCAAACATCTTCATGGCATGGGCAGGCAATGATACGGACCGGCTGGACATTGCCGCTGAGATATTCAAACTGACGCCCGGAGCCCCTCCACCGCCAGACCCGTGGCCGATTTATTCATTGGTGGATGCATTCAAGGTGCGCCCACCGCTCGAATATATTGTAGCTGACACGATAGTTACGCCGAGTTTGAATGCAATCTATGGAGCGCCCGGCAGCCTAAAAAGTATGCTGGCTGCTGACATGATGGTCTGTGTTGCGGGTGGGGTTACGTGGCTGCAATCGGGCGACCCGAAGACGAATACGGCAAGGCAGACAATGCAATCACCCTGTCTGTGGTGCGACTTCGACAACGGCCTCCGACGAACTCATGAGCGTTTCGAGGCTCTTGGCAGGGCACACAATCTGACTCATTCTGCGCCTCTGCATTATGTCAGTATGCCAACCCCGTGGTTGGATGCGTTTGATAAAACGAGCATAAATGAACTTACAACGAGAGCCAAGAAACTCAACGTAAAAATGATTGTGATTGACAACCTGGGAACTATCAGCGGAGCTGCTGACGAAAATAGCCACGAGATGATCCAGGTAATGTCCAACCTGCGTTATCTCGCGGAGAGTGCGAACGTAGCCGTAATAGTCTTGCACCATCAACGTAAGGGGAGCGGAATTGCAACGAGAGCAGGCGAAAGATTAAGAGGGCACAGCAGCATTGAGGCGGCACTTGACTTAGCGCTGCTGGTGGAACGAGAGGAACATTCTGATGCCGTGGTTGTGAAAAGCACCAAAAGCCGAGATGTAGATATTCATCCTTTTGGGGCACAATTTAATTACCAATGGAAAACCGGAACAAAAGAGATGTATAAGGCGGAAATGAAGGGTATTGCAATTGAGGACAAAACAAGTGACACCGCAATCAAAAACGAGATACTGGATATAGTACAACTGAAACAACCGATAACCCAAACAGACCTCATAAACGCAGTAAAGCAGATCCTCCCAGATATCGGGTTCAATCGTATCCGAGCAGCCATAATTAACGGAGTACGGTCCGGGGTGATATGTGCGCGGAACGGGGCTAAAAATGCAACCCTCTATGAATTACCGTGACGTGTACACCAGTTTGCCTCCAGTTTCCCCAATACGGGGCTGCGCCTGTAGCCGGCTGTACGCTAGTAGTTTTATAGTTTATAGCAGTTTTATGGGTAGCTATAAAACTGGCGAGAGCAAGCTTTATTGTGTTTTATGTTTTACCCCCCCTTTATAAGGGGGTAAACATAAAACAGAAAAGCTGGAAAACTGAAGAACTGGAAAAGTGAAAAGGAACAGATGTTTGACGTGGATAGCATTAAACGACAATCGGATTTAGCCAACATTGTGGAGGCTGATTTAGGCCCTCCACGGCGACATAATGGTCGATGGTTAACGTGGATATGTCCGCTACATGACGACGGGGATCGAGATGGCGGAAGTTTGCGGGTAACTCCTGACACTGGTACATTCTTCTGTTTTGGCTGCCACAAAACTGGCGATGTGATTGCATGGCTCAGGTATCGTCAGGGGTTGACGTTTAGCGAGGCATGTGAACAGTTGGGAGGAACACCGAAAGGGAGAACCAGACAGACTATTCCCAATCTTACTTGGCAACAGGCAGCGGGTAAGGTACTGAGACAGGCCCAGCAATTCTTGTGGTCAGGTGGTAGCAATGTCGCTATGGATTACCTGCACCAACGAGGATTGACAGACGAAACAATCAAATATTGGGGGCTTGGGTTTAGCCCTTCAAGATTTATGGTGCCAGAGATTCAGGGGGCTGATGGCAAATGCGCTTCTATCGCTCGTGGCTGGCTAATCCCTGCCTATATACGGGGAGAGCTTCGAGGTGTCAAAATTCGGCAACCGGACGGCTACAACCCTAAATATGTTGGGTTGATGGGCGGTAAGGCTGCATTGTTTGGCGCCGATACCTTGACCTATCCAGTAGTGTTGCTCACAGAAGGAGAATTTGACGCAATGCTGGCATGGCAAGAGGTGGGCGACTTTGCCGGGGTTGCGACAACTACCGGAGGTGCTAAGACTTGGCAACGTGAGTGGTTGCTATATCTCATGGCTGCTAGAGTTATTCTGGTGGCCTACGATCTCGATGCTACTGGCAATGAGGCGGCTGCAATGATAACCTCTCTGAGCAGTCGGGCAAAACGAGTGCAGGTACCGAAGGGGAAGGACATCACAGAATTCTGGCAGAGTGGGGGCAATATCAGAGAGTGGATGATTGGCTTGTTGCCGGCAGATTTGCGCCCACCTGAGCAGCCTAAATACTCATGTTCAGTGTGCTCGAATATGACGTGGCGATGGTCGGAAGATCGCTGGATCTGTTCGGTTTGTAATTTTTGAGATGGGGTAGGCTCAACTTTGGCAAAATGTGGTACTATTAAGTGTGCTTTCAGCCGTCAACTCGGTGGGGCGAATGACGGCGCAGAGCCATACGGACTGAGGTGGAGATGTGACTAAGGCGCTATCTATCTGCGTTGTCCCCGGCTGTCCCAAGACGGCAACCCACTACGGACGCTGCGCTGACCACGAGCGAGAGAGGCAGCGACAGAAACATATCGGGTAAGGACGGCAAGAGGAATGCATGTATATCTCTATATAAATGAAGGCCTCGATGCGGGAAGTTTGAATTCGGCGATATTAAAGGCCGAGGCGGATACGTGTTGATCCCGCCAAGTATTCATCCTTCAGGAGTCCGGTATACAGCCGTTGAGGATTCAGCCCCAATACTGAGTGTCAAGAGCCTTGGAGACGTTATCCCAAATCCGCCAGCTCCAGAAATTGAAAGGGTCGTACCGTCGCCACTGGTAAACGTCTTTCCGTCATCTGATTTGTGGCCTCAGACAATTATCGAGAAAATCAAAAGCCGAATATCGATTCTGGCTTACTTCACAGATGCTAAGCCCAAAGGGCGAAATTATTATCGGGCAACTTGTCTGTTTCACGACGATCCTCACCCAAGTGCATGGATTGATATTGCTCGGGGGATTTGTGGCTGTTTTACGGGATGCAATGGGGGAAAGGCGATGGATGTGATTACGCTCCATGCTAGGCTGCATGGAATTAGCGATAAAGAAGCGATTAAAGAATTGGCAAAGGAGAGAGGATAATAAAACACTATTTTCTAGCGGAATTTGCTGATTCACTTGGAGAAGAGGAAGCATGGGGGCGCGATAAGGAGATACTAAGTGCCGTGTTAGCAATCGCCGGGATTGGTGTGCTGATTGGTACCCTTATCACTCGGTTAATCTTTAGAGAACATCCTTGGGGGTGGAAGTGGTAATATGCCTCATTTTATAGTAATCCGAACCAAAACAGAGCGGTATTGTGCGACCTGTGGAGCTTCGATTCTTGTAGGGATGACTGTTTGGTTAAATCCAGAATGTCAATGTGTGTACTGCAGCGACTGGTGTCGAGATCATCCAGAAAACAACTATCTCTAGCTAAAGTCGTAGGCTTGCACCTAGTCCTTCCGCTGAGGGAAAGAAAAACCGTCCGGAAGACCCAACGTTAACGCAGCCAGAATACGTCTCGCCTAGTCACTGGCTCTCCCGGCTTTGGCGTCCGAATGACTACATCGGCCACCCTACAGAGGTTGTCCCGCTCTGCCAAGACGATAGTGGGGAGGCAACAGTTCAGACGAAAAAACTGCCTGACAATGTAGCGGGTAGCTGTCGGCCCGAATAGCGGCTCCCTGAGCCAGTAGTAGTGCCAGCGTGTTGGCACCGGCTTTCCCGACCAGACCGGCTCGACAGCCGATAATTTTGGCAGGTAGTCGTGCAGTACCGGGCGATGGGTTGTCGTCCATCTAGCCATGCCCTCGTTCTTGCACGTGCGGCACATCCGGTAGCCGCTTGGCCGGGTGTAAATATTCTCTTCTGTCCACAAGTGTCCCCGTGAGCATTTGCCCCCTAATTCTCTTCGTGGTCTGCCTCCGGCGTGCGCCATGGTCGCACCTCATATGGCCTTGATGCCGATTTTTGGTGAGCAGATAAGGGGTACTGGCTCTTCGGGCCTTATCCGTTTACCTGTTTTGGCGCAGTAGGGTGGGTTGCCCGGACGATGCATCGGACACAGATGGCAGTTCTCCTGCGTGATTTTAGTGTCTGCCATTTCGGCTAACTCCGTTTAGCCAGAACAGAATTACCACAACAGAACCGACCAGAATCAGTAGCATAGTTTGCGGATTCATCTCTGGCATGGCTCACCTCCGTAATGGCCCTTTCAGCCACAACCCCAGCAGCAGCAAAAACAACGATACGACCAACCCGACCAGTACCTCGTCGTGGCTCATAGCAAAGTCGCAAGATCAAAGGCATCTCCAGGACAAGCCGTCGGATAGTCCGGTAGAGCCAACTCACGGTGGCCCTTGACTTCGGCCTTTGGCGCCAACTCTCGCAGATAGCTCAATAGCCACGTCGTCGACGCCAATTGCTCGGCGTTCGGCGGATGCTCCATGAAGCTGCCCTCCAAACAGATGCTCAGCACCTCGTGGTTACGGGAGGCTACACCGTATGTCATAGAGTCGAGCTCGTGGCATTGGTAGATATAACCTTCACGGGACACAAAAAAGGTGTAGCCAATGCCCGGAAAGCTTTCTTTGCTCACGTGATAGTCGGCTATGCGCCAGATGACTTCCTCGGCGGTTAACTCGTCACCTTGACGTAGCTCTACTCCGACATGGTGGACAGCAATGTATTGCACATCCGCCAGCGGCCGCTTGCGATAGTGCAGAGTGGCGTGAGTCGGCAGAAAGCCTCGCAGGTCGACGATATGGTGCGCCAGCGGCTCGGGCTGGCTGGCTATTTTGGGAGTGTCTGCTGGATGAATTTAGCCCCTGCCCCATCTCGATAGACGAGTATTCCCCGGGTTGTGAACTGAATCGACATGACGCCGGGAATATCGAACTGTGCTGAGGTCGCCTCGCCCACTGTGATCGGGTTGGCATCGTGAAGTTCTTTGAAACCGAAAACAAAATCGAATGACATTGGTAGTTCCTCCTCAATCTCAATTACCAGTGTACACGGTGATATTGATGCCATTTCGTCAATAATACTGGTGCCAAGGCACTCGAAACTTGCCCAACCGTCAGGCTGTGGCGGTGGCGTGGAACTGCCACCAACCTGGAACACAGTACCACCTAGCATGTACTCTCTATCCTCGACAAGCCGGTCATTAGCCCATCGCAGATTACCGTTGCCAGACCAAAACTCCTCCGGTGACATGAAGTCCAGATATCCCCGATCGGGATTGCCGGGTATGATCATGTGGGTTATTCCCATCTCGGTCATGACGCCGAGGGCGTCAGGGTTAACCTTGCAAATCTCCCCCATGATCTCGCGGTAACGAAGAAACTGATCAATGGCATCAGTCGAAATGGTAGGAAAGCCGTAACCATGAAAACCGAATAATCGAGCCTTCTTGACCGTTCGAGGGAAGTATAGCACCCAGTCTCTTCCGCGTAAATTGCCAGAGCCACAATTGCCAACGATGGGAATCTTGGTTGAGTCTAGCTCATGCCAACGATCAACATAGGCTTCCTGCGCTATATCCATCCATTCCCAACGGTCGGGGTTGGTATAGCCAAAGACCTCATTTAGCCACTCCGGGTAATCTATGAAATCGCGGAATGTCTGCATAGCATATTGACGATCAGCCCAACCTCGTCCTGCTGCTATAGGGTCGGACATCGCATGGGTCTGCCATCGGTCAAATAGCCTGCCAACCAGCTTAATCCCTGAGCAATCTGCTTTGACTCCTGCAATAAATGCGTAATTGAACGGATCGCCCTCGGCCAGGAACATAAACTTGCCCAACCGTGGCTTGACCTGCCGATATGCCGCTCGGAGCTCAGGTGAGGGAACCTGCGAGTGGAACGCCAACAATAGCGTCATGGCGCCACCTTCCTCTGGCTCCGGGTGGCAAACCAGAATACAATCGCAAAGGATGGAAGCATTTGCTGTAATCCAAGTTTACTCATGCTGGCAACATCCCCAAATCTTCAAGCCGTTTTTTCACTATGGTTATTGGAGTCGGCGGCGGTAAATCTTCTTTGGGCCGCACGGCTCCGAGATAGCGGACAATGATATCATACATACTAGGATTTTCTGCTACAGCGGGGAGTTTGTTTACAAATTCTCTTGCCGCGACCGAGCTATCGGCAATGATAGCCTCAATCTTTCTTGTCTGATTAGTTTGGGGATCTACGATGAAGACCTCATAAAGTCCTCTAGGGTGTGCGTCTTGTTCTTTTTTCTTTTTGCCCATTTGCTTACCTCAACTGTTGCCAATTACTATTCTGCCGATGTTGTCGGTAGTAAGGGGTCTTATGGTTTTGTCTCGAATTGAGCCAAGGCCACGGAGCAGAATATCGTACTCGTCAATGTTTTTCGTAATGACTGGCGCTTGCATTTGTTCCTTAATTTTGATGAACGCTTTGATTTTGGCCGTTGTCTCATCCTTGGCAATTACTGGCTCTAAGTGCCACCAGTCCTCAGTTTCAGGATCGATGATGTAGACCTCGTAAACGTTTCGCATGGCTATTTCTTTCTCCTGTACTTTCTACAGCTCCAACATAATCCATTTTCAGTGCTTATCGTTTCGTGGCCTTCACCAACCAGACAGCCGCAACCTAAGCATTTGTTGTGATGACTAAGAAACATGCCACAACTGCAGCGCTTATTAGTCGAGGTAATAGCCTTGTCTGCCTTCGGACTAACTTCCCGATAATACTGCTGTGCAAAGGGGGAATTGAGTACGCTCATAATCTCATATCCTCTGGAAATGGATGGGGGAAGCCTGATTGTCGCAATCGACTTTGAAGGTCGGGGTCTCGGAGGGCAATGCGGAGAATGGTAATTGTAGAATCATGCACTCTGACATTCGGTGTTTGTTCTAGGTTGATAACGTGACGGGGAGTAATAGACAAAAGATTTGCAAACTTGGCCTGAGACAGTCCAAGCGCCTTTCGTAGACTTCGCCACTTGATGACTGGCTGAAATTCTAACATCCCTTTCTTATACCATGCGGGCAGGTAGATTGTCAATAGATAAGTGAAGTAATGCATTGTTTTTGCCCCTTTGGTTAAGTCTGGATATGCTACACAAAGTCAAATAAGGATTGGTAAATATGGGATTTTTTGCCAGGTTCCGTAAAAAGAAAAAGGGTAAAGGTAAAGCCGCCAAGAGCGTTGAAGAGCGGGGAAAACTGCAAGAATTAAGGTTTTTACGAAAATTGCAGGAGACCGATCCTGATCTATATAAGGACCTTATGCTACAACGCTTGGGTGTTAAGCCGCAAAAGGACAAAGATAACCTCAGTATCATGGTTGAAACTGTTTCCAAATTGAAGCAAGCCGGGATAATCGTTGATCCCAATGCCAGCGAAGGTAGTGAATGGAAGGATATTTTGAAAAGCCTCGGCGCTGGCTTTGGTATGGCATTTATGCAGAGCCAGATGCAAGGACAACAGCAGCCACGTGTTCAAGAAGTTGTAGAAGAACCTCCCCGGCGTCAATATATTCCTGAGCCCGATTCAAGAGCAGCCATACCAGAATCAGTCGGAGGAACACGGGAGGAAAAAGTGTCATTTTTGGTAACTATGGCAAAGCGAGAATTGGAAAGTCGGAGTCCGCAAGCTGGCGCCGAATGGCTGATGGGATTGCCAATTCCGCAAGTTAAGGGCCTCGTTAGTCAAATCATCGGCACCCCGGATACGCAACTTCCTGTCCTTATGAACAATCTCGCCAATGCATATCCTGATTTTGCTGGATTGATAGACTGGCTGCGGCAGAATCCGGAGAAGTTTATCGGGATTGTCCATGCATTGAGGGATATGCAAGTTTCACAACCGCAGGCTAAAAGCAAGCTAGGATTTTAGTCCTACATTTGTTTACTGAATTAATACAGTGGTTTTTACAATACCTGTTCTCTGTTGCATGATGAATTCAAATATATCAAACCTGCCTAGCCACGGCAGGTATTAAGACGGAGGTCAGGTATGGCTCGACGGATAGACGTTCGAGAAAAGCGTTCTAATCCTGCCAATCCAACATTCTTCGGGGAAGATGTGGAAACGGTAGCGTGGCAGGCGTTGGGGCTTGGGGCAACGGCCTATGGAAACGATAAGCTAGCAACTCCGGTCCTGAAAAACTTTATTCCTGTGTCTGGTGGGGCAATGGGGAAGGCGGTAGATGCCCTAAGTACCGGTATCACTGCATGGCTCCTCGGCGAAGGCGTTGGCATGGCGGATAAACGGGTTGGAAAGTTCATGAAGCACGGTGGGATGATTCTCGCTGCTGGACGTGCGCTTTCTATTCTAATTCCTGGATTCAGCATTTCGGCAACTCAGCCTACCTTCCTGCCGAATGGCGTACCGCCGAAGGCGCTGCCTGCCGCTGGTGCAAATGGTGGAACCGCAAGTTTAGTCCGTGTCGGGCGACTAGGGATATAGGGGGAGAATGAAAAATGGCAATCTACAGACAAGAATCCCACAATACCGTTGATCCGTGGTCTGCTAGCGGAACGATCGCAAGGGAGCTTTCACCTAAGCCTTATACCATCACTCGGATGGTTCTCGTGGTCCGATGTATTGCGACTACGACGACAGCAACATGGTTCAACGATCCTTACGACCGCTTACTGTCGAGGGTTAACTTGACGGGTAACGGCAAGAGTTACTTCGATTTCAACTCTGCTCGGTTGGCTTACCATCTTAGCCGAATGGGCGGATTCGGTCCGAGGCGTCCGGTTCCGATTGCGGATAGTTTGACAACCGTTGAAATGTTTTTCATGTATGTGTTCCATTTTGGTGTTGCTCCTTTCCGAATCAATCCTGCAACCGGAATGCTCGAAGACAATCCGTGGGATTTGACAGGCGGCATTCCCCCGACTGGGACTGGCAACCTTACCCTCGGCGGTGCTTATGCAGCCAATAGTGCAATGGGTACTAACGTTACCATCACTGATGGCGACATCGAGGTTCATCTTTTTGGTGTTCAGCCAGAGCCGGGCGACGCACCTGCTATGTATTTGCCGCAGGCTGTTCCCGTATGGTCCCAGCAGACTATTACACCGACGGCGACCTCGACGGGGTTAGCCACTCAAAGCAACGTGCCAGCAGGTGACTTCCTACATAGTATTCTGCTTATGATGACCAATGGAACCAATGCGCCTCGTGATGACAATGTTCTGAACTCCCTCGAAGTGTTCAACACATTGGATAACCGTTCAATCCTAAGATACAACATCTCTGGAGCGGTAGCAGACTACCAGACCGCCGAAATGGTCAGCCAGTTCGGTTCTCGGTTGTATCTAGGCACTGCTCCATCTGACAACGTTACCACGTTCAACGATGGCATTGCTTCCGGTGGTACGGCGGGTACGTTGACGATCAACGGGCCTGCGAAGGACTCCGGTCTTGTTTCCCTGCCGCTGCATCAGTTTGCCAAACGTGGGCATCCCCTTTATGGCATCGACATGCGAGGGGCGAACAGTGGCGACTTGCGGTTGAACTATGGCGTCAACGATGCTACAGGCATCACGATGGATGCCGCATATCGACGGTATCAGCTCAATCCTGAGCATCCTGCTAACGCGGCCATGTAGGCCAACGGTAACACGATTCAATGAAACGAGGGCGCAGGTTCAGAGAAAATGGGGGCCTGCGCCTCTTGCCAAAAGGGGTTGCCGTGGCTATCAAGGATTGTGCTTTCAGTGTATTCTCTCGACAGGCTGCTAATATCCTGTCAGATACCGCTATTCCGACCTGCGAAGTCAATGCGGTTAGCTTGTTTGTTCTCGTCTCCGGCACCAATCCTTCAGCCACAATCAGCCTCGAAGGTGCTCCCGAAAAGGGAGGCAACTACCTAGCAATCCCTAGGGCTTCTCAGGCCGCGGTTACATCCAGTCAAATCATTGAGTTTTCTGCTCCGGCGGCATGGAGCAAGGTTCGGATTGCAAGTATCAGTGGTACATTTGGCGGTGGTCAGGGATTTACGATAATCGCAACGCCTTTTGTTTCTCCGGGGCCAATATCGGTAACGGCGGTTGTGGGATGAATGACATCGCTGTAAAGGGTAAGCCTCAAATAATGTTTCGCCAGCAGGCGATAAATGCTCGCTCCGACGAGCGAGTCTATTGTGGCGAGTTCAACGCCGTGCATATTGAGGTATATGTTTCGGGAGCTAGTCCATCGGCGACTATTACAGTTCTGGGTGCAGGTGAACGAGGCGGTAACTATTTGGCGCTGCCAGATATAAACGCAACACAGACTGCTGTAACGAGCAGTCAATCGTTTGATGTTGTGGTTGGCGAGCGATGGGCGACAGTGGAATTGTCCTCTTTGACGGCTGGCACTTTTACAATTTGGATGACTCCGTATGTCTCGGCTGGTCAGTCAAGGGTATCGGCGTCGATTAGCGTGGCTACTTTGGCAGCAATTCAAGCCAATTTGGGGGCGGTTCATATTGATGGCGTTGTAGACATTAGCGCAGACGGTGGGATATTTCAGGGTACAGGCACATTTGCTGTGCCCACAACCGGCTTGAAGATTTGGAATGAGAGCGGCATTGGCAGGATTGCCGGATACACCGCTGGAGCCTTGCAATGGTACGCCAACACAGACGGAAAGTTGTATATAGCGGGTGGCTCGATTGTGTTCGACGCCAATGCGATTAGCGTGGGCAGCAACCCTGCGGGGGCAGGCTTCGTTCGTGTACAGAATAACCAAGCCATAGTTTGGCGAAATGGCGCTGGTACTGGCGACATCGAGGGAATCAAAGTTGATGCCAACAATAATTTGGCGGTCGGGACTGGCTTAGACATGAACAATCAGCAAATCCTAAACATTGATTTGCTCCGTCTAAGGAACATTAGCGCTATTATGGGTCGTAACTTCGCCGACAATGGGAACGTAGCAATCGCCTATGTGAACGCCAGCGACATCGTATACATGGATGGGCCCATTCAGATTAAAGGCCGGGTAGGCTTCTATGATACCGTACCGGCGAGTAAACAGACAATCACCGGCTCCCGTGGCGGCAATGCGGCATTAGCCAGCCTCTTGACCGGCCTCGCAGCCATTGGGTTAATTACGGATAGCAGCAGTTAAAACCGATGCAAATGCTGTTCAAGGAGAACTAAAGAGATGGCAATATCAGAAGTTGATTTCTTGGCTGAATATCTAAAATTGCAAGAACCAGCAAAAGCGCCAGAAGGCAACGGCAAATCTTCTGATATGTTGGATTTGACTCGACAGCTTCTTGATGCGGTTAAGGCTCTGAGTTTGGAGCAACAGCCGATTAAGGGTAAGCCGGTAACAGTCTTTCAGGCGTGGCAGGCCAATGGCCTTTCCGATGTTTATGTTGATTGCCGAAATGCTAATAGGGTCAATTTTCAGATTTTCGTTACCGGAACGACGCCGAGTGCAACCATATCAATTGAGGCTGCGGCTGAATCTGGCAGCAATTACATTGCCATTCAGGACACGAACGGTAGTCAGGCGAGCGTAACGGCGAACGATAGCTTTAATGCTATTGTCGGTGAGGCGTGGGTGAAGGTGCGAATTGCCTCTATTTCGGGAACGTTCGCTTACGGTCAAGGATTTACAGTTGTCGTAACACCTTATGTGGGGTAGGAATTGGACAAGCAACTTATCGCCTTATCACTTTTGGCCGCAGGTTGGGGAAGTTAATTTGTTGGATTATGGGGACAAGAACCATATATTCCTTTGGCTAGATTGCAATTATGACAGAGTAACTGGAATCCTTCGGGATAGCCTTGCCTTTTTAGCCAAGAATATAGGGCGGTTCCATTTAGCCTCTTGCCGTTTATGGTTCTGTGCTCTTTACCATTGCCATTTATATGGTCTATACTCAGAAATTCTAGGATGCTTTCACCGCAACACTGGCAATGACTACCATAGTGAGCGAATACTTCTCCGCGCAATACGCGAGAATATTTCTTCCATTTGCTTAGCGGTTTTCCTTCATCGACGGAACCAGAATGAGGACAGTGATCATAATGCCCCTTTGCGAAGTTGCAGTTATGACAGAGAACTTGATAGCCGGGTGGATAGTCGTGACTGCGGAGCCAAGAATAGAATCGGGGTCCTGCTATTTTTCGTCCTTTTGAATCAAAGTCTTGAATGCCTCGCCCATTTATATGATCTATCGCAAGGAGTCGTTCAATGGTTTCGCCGCAGCAAACACATTTGCTACCATAGGCCCTTAATATTTGTTGCCGGACATTTAAGCGATAGCGACAGCCACGCTTCCGATCTAACTGTGCGAGAGTTTCAGGATCATCTTTCTTCCTTTGTTGTATTCGTTTACGGTTTTGCTCTTTATACTTTTGGTTTCCTTGGCGCGAGAGATCCTTTGCCTTTTCTCGGTAATCTTGATCGGTGGCATAAAGTAGCCGCTTTTGTTCTCTCGCTTTTTGCCGGTGTTCGGGAGTCCTTCGCTTTGCATTTATCTCTTCTCTATGAATATGTAAGAACTCTTGTGAACGGGATTTCAGGATACCTTTTAGCACAGGATCGGCATAGCGAGCATTGTTATAGGCTCGGCAGCGTTCAAGGTATTTGGTGTGTGTCTCATTCTTTCTCTGCGCCATTGCCGTATTGTATGCCGGAGATTGCGTAATGTCAAGCAAAAAGGATCTGCTAAGAATGGACAGTAACATAATAGCGCTAAGTTTGCTTACGGCAGGAGAACAAGCGCACAGCTTCTCTGCTTATCTGCCAAGTCATTTCACTATAAGAAATTGGGTATTAGATGGGACAAAAGAAAAACAAGATGCCAATATATCTAACCTAAGAAGCGGCTACATACCTTCGCTAATCTTCGGTCTTGGTCTTGGTGGCGTGGTTTCATATATTGCAAAATCGCCGTTGCCGTTCATATTTTCAGCGGCTACGGCGGCAGCCATGGTAATGCTCTATGAGCAAGCCTTACCAGCGGACAAGCGTCTGCACTACTGCCTAATGAATGGCAAACCACTTTATGGGAGTCAGTTGCCAGTGGCAACAAATAAATATTAGGAGAAGGCAGCCTTATGCGAACTATCCATCTGAACCGACGGGGGGCGAGAACGCTACGAGAGAATCTAATCGGAAATCAGGCAGGTTATGATTTTCTGGACTTGCAACGTCTTGACCATTTGGCTAAAGGGTTAACTGAGATTCAAGGCGAATACGGAGAGCGCATGGCCGTTCTTGCACGTGAAGAAAAACAGATACGACGGCAAATAGCACGTGGTCAGGATGTCGGTCTGAACAATGTCGGGTTGATAAACATAGCTTATGAGGTTGAGGATCTCGACGCAGAAGCCGAAGCGGTAGATGTATGTTTTGTCGTCGAGGATGGCGATTATAATCTCATCAAAAACAAGCTGGATGCTCAGGAAAATTGGCTTGCGAACGATGAGATTCGCCATGTGATCCTTGGGATGATAGAAGCGGTCAATAATGCCGAAAAGGGCGAGATTGATGGCAGTGAGGCCAAGACGGTTAAACAATTCAGGAGAAAATAGATGCCCTCCATTTCGATTGCCGAGCTTATAGGTGCGTATAATCTGAAAGACTTCGGTGCAAGGGGCGAAGGCAACGGCGATGACGCCCGCAAGATCAACGATGCCCTTGCGCAAATTGCCGCCAAGTCGCCAGCTAACGGCCTGGCCTTTTTGCCTCCCGGAACCTATATGATCTATACGCCAATTGTAATCCCCTCGAATGTTATCTTGATGGGCTTTGGGAGCGTATCTGTTCTCCAGCTTGGACCATCAATCGACGATGATGTAGTAAAGAGTACGAACACAACCAATATCCGCATTCGAGACTTACGAATAGACGGCAATCGAGCGAATAACACGACCAGGAATCGCTATGGCCTTTGGCTCTATGGCGTAACAGACGCATGGATTGAAAATGTTGAGGTTGTTAGTTGCCGGTCAGATGGATTCAGATTGGATAGTTGTACTCGCGTCGATCTGAATGGCTGCAAGGCTAGCGACAATGGTCGTCACGGTTTCTCTCTCAGCCAATCGGAGTTTTGCCAACTTATGGCCCCACGAAGCTACGACAATTCCCAAGTGGAGGCTGTGGGCACCGGAGATGGAATCAATCTGGAGTTAATCAGCTTTGATAATACGATTATCAATCCAGTCTGCTATGAAACCGCCCTCACTGGCGACAAACAGGGTTGGGGCTTACGAGAGGCGGTTGGCGAATCATGCGCGCGGACTAATGTGATCGGTGGCAGTTTCAGGGGCAATAGAACGGGATCAATCAGCTTGGAATCTGGCGATTCTCTGGCGCTTAGCTCGCCACTGATCCAGTTGCCGGGCGGAGCAACTATAACACCATAATCTAGGAGGTCTTACAATGAGTGCAAATCAACCGGCGAGTGTTACAACTACCCCCGGCACAAATGCGGCGGCTTTACTCAGTCTAACTGGGGCAGTCGGGGGCGCAACTACCATAGCGACTACCGGTGTTGGCGGTGTGGGCGCGGCCATATCAATTACGCTTGGTACAGGTGGGGTGGCTAATAGCGCTGTCACGGCATCGACGGGCGGTGCTGGCGGCGGAAGCACGCTTACGGCTGGCGCTGGCGGCGCTGCTACGGTAGTAGGTACTACTAATGTCGGTGGCGTCGGCGGCGCTCTAGCTTTTGTCGGCGGCGCAGGTGGCACGGCGTCAAATGGCACTAGCGCCAACACTGGCGGGGCTGGTGGGGCAGTATCCCTCACCGGCGGCGCTGCAGGAGCGGCAACTACGGGGGCCGCAGGAGGCGCTGTAAGCCTCACTGGCGGCCTTGGCACCACAGCGGGCGCTGGTGGAGCAATCAACCTTACTGGCGGTCAGGGCGGCTCATCAGGGGTCGGTGGCGCTATAAATATCACTCCGGGCGCTGGAGGCTCAGCTAGCGGCGCCGGCGGAGCATTGGTTCTGGCCGGCGGCGCTGCGACTGCTGGCAATACCGCAGGTGGAGCGATTAGCGTGACCGGTGGTGCAGGTAACGGGTCTGGCAACGGCGGTGCTGCAACATTAGTTGGTGGCGCGGCAGGAGCTACCGGTACAGGTGGAGCATCTAATATCACATCAGGCGCTTCGACTACGGGCACTTCTGGCGGAATCACCTTGCAGATTGGTACTGTCGGGTCTGCTGGTGCAGGTGGGGCCTTGCAGATTTTGGGCGCTGCCGGTGTAGGGTCAAATAATACAGGAAGTACGATTACAGTTACCGCAGGGGCTTCCATCGGTTCCGGTGTTGGCGGTGCGGTAAATGTAACCGCAGGTGCAGCGGGCGGCGGGGCAGGGTCTGGTGCAGGCGGCGCTGTTGCGCTTCTGGATGGCGCAGGAGGTGGGACTTCCGGTGCTGGCGGTGCGGCTAGTTTGACGGCTGGCGCTGCCACGGCGGGGAATAGCGCGGGTGGTGCAGCTA